>Ga0207040_1008_pt1 | contig 47381 bp, 39 predicted proteins | sample Alteio_BWMinCont_72_FD_153279 | JGI IMG/M metagenome (GOLD analysis project Ga0207040, IMG submission 153279) | Enriched cells from forest soil in Barre Woods Harvard Forest LTER site, Petersham, Massachusetts, United States -... | ecosystem: Environmental > Terrestrial > Soil > Temperate forest >... | reverse complement strand
GACAAGGCAAGTTCAATCGAGCGGCTGGTAGACGAAAATACGAAGGCTGTTTTTGCGAATCCGTCAGTGGCTGTGGCTAATTTTGTTTGATTTTGCTTAGGACGGCGAACCCGCGCTGAGCGTTCGATTTCCCCCAACGCGTTGCGAGTTCGCGCGATCAAGCGCTTGATCAAGGTCCGCAATGATATCGTCGACGTGCTCGATACCGATTGACAATCGAATTGTCTCAGGAAGAATGCCCGCCTGGCGCTGCTCCTCCGGAGACATCTGCCGATGGGTGGTCGATGCCGGGTGGCAGGCGAGTGATTTGGCATCCCCGATATTGACGAGACGGGTGACCAAGTTCAGAGAATCGTAGAATTCTTTGCCGGCATCGAGGCCGCCCTTGATTCCGAAAGTGAAGAGTGACGGCGCGCGCCCCTTCAGATATTTCCGAACGAGATCGAAATATGGGCTTTCGGCGAATCCCGCATAGTTGATCCAGTCGACCCGCGGATCGGCTTTGAGAAAGGCCGCGACCTTTTGGGCGTTTTCGACATGACGCTCCATTCGAAGCCCGACCGTTTCAATCCCCTGCAGCAAAAGAAACGCATTGAAGGGCGAGAGAACGGAGCCCATCGTACGCTGATAGACGCTGCGCGCGCGTTCGATAAAAGCGCGGGGTCCAAAGTGCTGCGCATAGAACATGCCGTGATAGGATTTATCAGGCTCATTGAACGCCCGAAAACGTTTTGGTTGTTCCGACCAAGGGAAGCGACCGCTGTCGACGATGACGCCACCGAGGGTGGTGCCATGACCACCGAGAAATTTCGTCAAGGAATGGATGACAATGTCAGCGCCATAGTCGAAAGGCTTGAGAAGAATGGGAGTGGCGACTGTATTGTCCACGATCAATGGGACACCGTGCCGATGCGCCGTTTTGGCAAGCGCTTCAATGTCGCAGACATTGCCAGCTGGATTTCCGACGGATTCGCAAAAAACAGCCTTCGTATTTTCGTCTACCAGCCGCTCGATTGAACTTGCCTTGTCGTTTTCTGCGAAGCGGCCGGCGATGCCTTGCCTTGGCAAGATGTGTGCTAGCAGCGTGTGGGTCGTCCCGTACAGCTGCGGTACAGAGACAATATTGCCACCGGTATCAGCAAGGTTTACGAGAGAGAAGTGCAGGGCGGCCTGGCCGCTGCTGACTGCGAGCGCTCCGATACCGCCCTCAAGTTCGGCGATGCGCCTTTCAAGAACAGCACTGGTCGGGTTAGCGATCCGGCTATAACGAAAGCCTTCAACCTCCAAATTAAACAGAGCGGCACCGTGATCGGCGCTGTCGAACGCATATGATACGGTTTGATATATTGGAACAGCTACAGCTTTCGTGGTTGGATCAGGCTGATAGCCGCCATGTATGGCAATCGTTTCATCACGCATTCAAACACCAGCCCAGATTGGCCTTTAATCTAGTAGACTATTAGCAAGGTTATCCTAGATATCTTACCTGTGCCACGGGTTTTGAACCCTGCCAAACGGGGGCTTATCGGGTACTGCGATCGGCGCTCCGCCGCGGTCTCGCTAAAGTTGGCTCAGGCGGCGAAACCGACCACCAGGAGGTATTGGTACGTTTTGCTTGTCTTGCGATCCATGAACTTAATTTGACGGCAACGCAAACTGACTGGTCTGGTGTTCCCAGGATCGATTAGTGGCTGACCATGAATAACCTTGAGCAGTCGACAGGCATCAGGCAGCCAATGGGCACGCCGTCCGTCGCCAGGCGCTGGCTGAGGGCCATTGAGCTGACGTCGCGGGTCGAGGCTGACCCATCGCGACTGTTTGCCGATATTGTGGAGGAATGGTCGCGACGGCAGCCGGACCGTCCCGCCCTTATTTCCGAAACCGAGATACTCAGCTACCGGATGCTGACGGAGCGGATCAACCGTTATGCGCGCTGGGCGTTATCGGTTGGTATTCAGGCTGGCGACACCGTTTGCCTGATGATGCCATGTCGGCCGGATTACATCGCCGCCTGGCTCGGAATCGGCAAAGTCGGCGGTGTCACAGCGTTAGTCAATACCAAGCTGGTTGGGCAGTCATTGTCGCACTGTATCAACCTTGCCGACGCCGACCATGTCATCCTGGCGAGCGACCTTAGAGATGTGTTTGAGGCGGCGCTGCCGCATTTGAAGCGCGTGCCGAAGATGTGGATTCACGCTGGCCGCAGCGGCGAAGCAAGTATCGAGACGCCCATGGATAGGCTCACCGGAAACGCGCTCGCGCCGGACGAGCGACGTGGCGTCACCATCAACGACCGCGCCCTGTTGATCTACACTTCAGGTACCACTGGTCTGCCGAAGGCCGCCAGCATCAGCCATCGCCGCATCCTGAACTGGGGCTGTTGGTTTGCCGGGTTGACGGACGCGTCGCCACAGGATCGCTTATACGATTGTCTGCCAGTCTATCACAGCGTCGGCGGCATCGTCGCGACGTGCAGTATGCTGAGCGCGGGGGCATCGGTGGTGCTCGTGGACAAGTTTTCCGCGAGCCAATTTTGGCAGGATATCGTGCGCTGGGATTGTACGCTATTCCAGTATATCGGAGAGCTCTGCCGCTTTCTTCTGAAAGGACCCGTTTCGGAATACCAATCCAAGCATCGGCTTAGGCTGGCTTGCGGGAACGGACTGAGCGGGGATATTTGGGAGGCCTTTCAGTCGCGTTTCGCGATTCCCCAAATACTTGAATTTTATGCGGCGACCGAAGGCAATTTCTCGCTTTACAATGTCGAGGGAAAGCCCGGTGCGATTGGCCGAATTCCGCCACTCTTGGCTCATCGCTTCCCTGCGGCGATTATTCATGTGGATACGGAGACCGGCATTCCGATGCGCGGCGAAGACGGCCTTTGCATTGCTTGCGGCCGCGGAGAGACTGGTGAGGCAATTGGCCGGATCGGCACAGCCGAGAGCGGCGGTGGCCGTTTTGAGGGCTATACTGATGCGACCGAAACTGAAAAGAAGATCCTGCGCGATGTGGTGGCGCCCGGTGACGCCTGGTTTCGCACCGGCGATTTGATGCGGCGCGACGAGGCCGGTTTTTTCTATTTTGTCGACCGGACAGGCGATACTTTCCGCTGGAAGGGCGAAAATGTCGCGACGTCCGAAGTCAGTAAGGCGGTTTTGGATTGCGATGGGGTCGTAGACGCGGCGATCTATGGGGTGAGCATTGCAGGCGCCGATGGCCGCGCCGGAATGGCAGCGGTCGTGGTCGACGATCGTTTCGATTTCGATGGCTTCCGGGATCACATATCACGGCGATTGCCGCCCTATGCCCATCCGGTTTTCCTGCGCATCTGCGCAGCGCTCGACACCACCGAAACCTTCAAGCAAAAGAAGCAGAAATTGGCTCGCGAGGGATTCGACCCCAGCGTCGTGAACGACCCGCTGTTTTTTAGGGATCCAAAATCCGGAGCTTATAGGCAGATCGATAAGGCGATCTATCGACGCATACTGGATGGATCGATCCGATTGTAGCTGCTTGCCCAACCTTCAAGTGGGCCAGAAAGCGACCCGCGACGGATGACATATGCCAAGTCTGCCCAGCGCATCGAGGCTAATCATAGGAATCGCTAAGATCGGACGGGCGCCGCTGCCTGCCCCCCACACAGACGCCAAAATCTCAACTGGATGAGGTCTAGGCTGCCAGAGACGATCCGACCTTCCGCTTCCTCCACCAGCCGAACATGGCGAGAGCGCCGAGGCCGGTCGCTAGCAGCGGAAGTGTGGTCGGGAGCGGCGTCTGGGAAACCGATATGGTGCCGACGGTATAGTAAGCGGAGCCTCCCGCGGCACTGTCGGTGAAAGTATATACGCCGTTACTGCCTAGGCTGATGCTAAACAGATTGTCCGTTCCGATTTGCCCACCATAGATGAGGCCAGCCAAAACTAAAGTTGAACCCTGATGGGAGTACGCAACTCCCGACGAACTGTCCAACTTGAAATCTAAATTGTCGATCTTAAAGTCCATAGCCGTGAGGCCGTTATTCATTGTCAAAGTGCCGCTGCCAGTGGAGGGAGCGGTAATGGTGAATGAACCAGATCCACTTTGCGGATCCGGCCCAGAAAGCCCAGAAATTGCGGTTAGGGTCACGTCATACGTCAAGGTCGACGCCTGAACGGCCACGGGAACCTGTGCGCCCAGTAGAACGGTAGCCGCAATCAGGGATGCGTAGAGTGGTCCATTCATTGTCGATTCCTCAACCTCAGGTATTGCGTAAAATCGCTTAGAAAACACCTCTGGTCAATAGGAGATTTGTTCTTTCAATTTAATATCCGCTGCTATTTTTTGGAATTCGGTTCCATTTTTTGGTTTAAATCAGCTGACACAAGATCAGCGCATATTTTTCGCTGCACCGGAACCGGAACTGTCGAAATCATTGGGCGCGTCTCAGACGTCGCTCCGTTGGCCGCCGCAAACACTGCGGGTCTCGCGCACTACGACTGATGCGCTCATCGACAAAAAGGCAATCAAGACGAAGAAAAGTCGGGCAAATGCGCCGGCCAAGTTATTTGGCGGTAACGTTGCCATCCAGGTCGAGCGTCACACTCACAATCGACCCATCCTTCATTGCTTTGCCTCGCCAAAATCCTTCTGCATCTTTTCGTAGCCCAGAAACGCCTGGATACCCTTGCGCCTCAATTCGTGACTTCGCCTGATCTGCGGTGAAGGCACGGTCGGTTGCCGACGATGTCGTGGTAGCAGCTGGTGGCGCCGGTTCGGGCAGAGTAGGGGTGCTAGGCGTAATTGTCGTGGAACAAGGTTCGTCAGGCGCGACCGCAGAGAAACAAGGATTTCGGGGCGCATTCGCGGAGTAACAAGGACTGGTTGGGTTGGTGGGGTTACAAGGACTATTGGGGCTGGTCGAAGAAGTAGATGGAATGGTTTTGGTAGTCGAAGAGGCAGAAGGACTCGTGCGGGTCGTCTGCCCGAACGCGCCGCCAGAAATCAATAAAAGCGTAACCGCCAGCACGGCGCGCATATTCACTCGGTTGTCGAGAACCTCGGCCGGGCGATTTCCGGCATCTCTCGCTGTAGGCGCCGAATGAATCCCCTTCATCCTCTCCCCCTATGCCGCGTCTGTAGCGGCTTCTCGGCTGTCCAAACCGCCCGAATTTAGCGGAGGGGAATCATCTTAGGCTAATATTGGTCCGAAATGTAGGGCAGGTCGCCTGCGCCATGGCGCATCTTTCGATGAGCAGACTTTTTTTCCGGCGACTTCGATTTTTTTTCCGCGCCCCGAATGGGACGTGCTCGCTTGAAGCAGAGCCTGCGTTTTCGTTGGCGACTGATGAGGCGCACAAATCGCAAGGACTCGGCGATCGCGCGACGTCCGGGCGACAACGGTGACGTACGGCAATATCGAGCTAAGCCGCGAAAGACCCAGTCAAAGCCGTGGAGCTGTTATTCTGCCTGCGGCGACGGAGAATAAGACCGCCGGCAGCAAGTACCGAGCCCAGCAATAGGAAGGGCGCCGGAATTGGAGTCTGCGAGACTCTCAATGTACCCAAGTCGCCCGGATTGTAGTTTACGCCATCCGGATTGTACGTCGATAGGTAGTAAACAACCGAAGAACCGATTGTTGCCGAGTATAGATTATAAATCCAGGTGCCAGCTGTGAAAAGGATGCCCGGATTGCTAAAATACGGATTTCCGGCCGCGTTGAATTTGTTGTCGTAGATCCAGGCTGGCTGGGTGTTCAGCGGCACCAAAGACATGCTGATAGGTGCGCCGTTAACGCCGACCACTGTGCCCGACATCGAGGTCACGTTGTTACCGCTATCTACATTGATGTTGGCAAAAACGTCGAATACGTTTCCGGTGAAAGTCACGTCGTAAGTTGATGCCTTAGCAGGCAGCGACGTCGCGCCGACGAGAAGCCCAAGGATTGCGACTGCAAGACCCAATTTCTTCATTTGTCTGCTTATCCTTGGTTACCGAAAAGCCCAAATCTTCCAATAAATAGCGGTATAATAAACTGCTAGGCCCGTCAAGCCATCGTTAGGGAATTATTTACGAAAAAACAGGGGAAAAGAGCAGCGATTTAAATGCATTGGCGATTAAATGTTTGTTTGTCCAACTTTCCGGTCACCGTTTGGTCTCGGGGAATGATTAAATAGCGCGGCGGGACCGCGAAGGAGCCGCCCGTGCTGGTTTAAAGCGGACCCTTCGTCCGAGGTCCAATTACGATCCCGTCCTCTTCAGGGCGCTACGTATCTGCTCCGCCAATTCGTTATTAGGCCTCAAATCCAAAGCCTTCTGGAGCTGTTCGGATGCCTTGCCAAGCTCGCTAATGGAGATATAGCTCATGGCAAGATGGTATCTTATTACGGCTTGATCGGGCAGGGCGGCGGCGGCCTCTTCCGACAGCGAAACTGCGGTCCTGTAGTCGCCCTGACGATAACTGGCCCAGCCGAGGGTATCCTTGAACTGAGGTATTTGCGACTTCCGCAAACCCGCAGCGAGTGACTGGGCCCTTTTTAGGCTTTGTTTGTCAGTGCGGCGGTCTAACAGCAAGCTCGCTAGATTATTGGCGGCAACCAAGTTGCCTGGCTGTTTGTCGAGTATCAAATTATATTCCGATACGGCCGCGTCATAGTCTTCATTCCGCTCGAAGATGCTGGCCAAAACCATGTGCAAAGCCACGTTATCGGGCTGATGCTGGATCCCCGTTCGAGCGACTTTGATCGCCTCGTCATAGTTTTTCTGATTTCTGTAGAATTCGGCCAATGCCTGATAGCCGACCGTGTCGTTCGGCTGCGCCTTGATCGCTGCCAGATAGCTCTTGAGGGCCTGATCGGCCGCGCCGTTCGTTAGTTGTATTGAACCTATGAGGACAAGGGCATTCGCGTTGCCGGGATCTCTTGCCAGCACGGATTTCAGGAAAGTCATTGCCTGATCTTTCCTATTCGCTTTCAGAAGCGCCCCGACCAGGGAATTCATCGGCTGCGCGGCGGAAGGAGCGGCGTTATAGGCATTTTGGAACGCCTCGATCGCCTCATCGTATTTATTGCGGCCAATGAGCGCCGCGCCAAGAAACTGATCGGCCGTGACGCTGTTGTTCCCGATTAGCCGGATCGCCTCGGCGGTTTCCTGCGCACCTGCCCAGTTCTGGCGCGCCAACTTGATTTCGGCCAGCCTCGACAGAACCTGGATGGTTTTTGGCTGCCGCTTGTTGAGTTCGGCCAGAATATCCTCCGCGCGAGCAATGCTTCCTCGACGTTGTAGGAAGGCAGCGTATTCAAGGCCTATATTCGTATCGAAACCGGATGCTCTCGTCGCATCCGCGAACTGCTTATCGGCGAGTTCGATAAAGCCGCTACGTTCATAGGCGGTTGCCAGCAGCGTCATCAGGTCGGTCGAGCGCGGTTGAGTGTTGAGGGCGTCAAGCAGATCGGCAATCGCTGGATCGAGCTGCGCGCGTTCGATGTGGACCGACGCGCGGAGCTTGAGGGCTAAGACGTTGTGTGGATCATCGCGGAGAATATCGGCCACCAGCGTCTCGGCGGAATCGAAATTTCGCGTGCTCAGATACATTTGAGCCAGCGCAATTCTTGCCGTTCGTACATGTTCGGGTGAACCGCCAGCACGGACTAATTTTTCAAGCAATTGCGTGCCGTCCGGTAAGTTGCCCTCAGCAAAATCCAAATCAGCCAACGCTATCTGATATGGAAAAACATCTCCGCCCGCGCTGATGCGGGCATTGAGTTCCTGCCGTGCGCCAGCCGGGGCCTTTTTGATCGTGTAAAGAAATCGGACCAGATCGAGCGCGGCTTGCGGATCCGAGGCATTTGCGGTCGCCAAGTTTCGCAATTCCCTCTCCGCGTCGTCGGTGCGACGTTGTTCGACGTAGAGATCGATCAACAGCTTGCGATAGCCGATTTCCTGCGGATTTTGCTCGACAAGCTTTTTGACAGTTGCCTCAGCGCCTTTCACATCTCCTGTCTGCTTGAAGAGCCTAATTTTTAGCAATTGAAAACCTAGATTATTTTCAAGATCCTTTGCCTGAGCTATCTGCGGGGCTTGCAAAAGCGACAAAGCTCCCTTGGCATCATCCTTTCCCAGCCGATCAAGAGCGAGAACCATCAAAGCGTCAGCATTGGTTGAATCGAGTTCAAGCGCGGCCTGCGCTTCGCGGGCAGCCTCCGTATGATCGTTCAGTTTGAGGGAAACGGCTGCTTTGAACGCGTGGAAATCTGCATTGCGATCGTCCGTCTCGATGGCCGCGTTCGCCAATCTGAGGGCTTCGTCCGAGGAGCCAGCAAGGAGCAGAAGCTTGCCGAGCTTCAACTTCGCCGGAACGTCGTCCGGGGCAAGCTTCACAATATTTCGCAGATCCGTCATGAGGCCAGGCCAATTGCGGCCGGCCTCGTCGATCTCGGCCAGGGCTTTCCACGCCCCGGTGAAATTATCTTTGAGCCTGACAGCATTTCGGAATTCGAGCGCCGCCTTCGCGTTGTCGTGTTGCAAAAGTAGCCTCAATCCGTGCTCGTAATAATTCTTGGCGCGGTCTTCGGGTGAATCACAGCCTGCGAGCTGAAGGACTGACGAGATAAGAAGGATTGATCGTATCGTTGGGCGGGACCTGCCAAATATTTTGAGCATGATGTTTTTACAGTGTCCTCGGCTCGGCACTCGACGGGTGTGATTCGGACGCAGCGGCTGATGGCAAGTAGCCACTCAGGCCTGGTAGCAGATCGCGCATGAACAACTGCAAACGACCATCCGCATCACGCTCAAGTTCGCCCGGCAGTATGGGTGTGATCAGGCGGACCAACGCCCCATCGGATCTATTCTTGGTAATTGCGTCGGAAAGCAAGTACCACTTCGACCAATATTCGCTTGCGATCCTTCTGCCGCGCTCTTCGTACCAGTAGTACACAAGCTGTTTTGAGTTGTTTCGTTCGATAATCGCTCGATTCAGTGGCTGCCCGGCGCCATCGTTTGTTCGTTCAAGTTTTGTTATCGCCCAGCCGTTACCGGGGATGCAAACCGACGGCGAGTGGGGCGATTCACCCGTTCGCTGCGAGACGTAATAAGCCACGTACAGATTGACGGCTTTGCCGTCCGCGTTGCTGTAGTCCGACAAGATGTAATCGTCCACGGCCAGGTCGTGTTCAACCTGAGGCTCGAGCAGAGAGGCGTTGCCATGCCATTCCCCAATAGTTGCTGGAAATGACACAAAGCGGCTGCGCTCCGGATTGATTTCGGTCCGGCCAGAGATCAAGAAGCCGGTGAGCACGGTCGCGCAGATCAAGACCAAGGAAGTATAAAGTGGCAAGCGACCGTTCGGTTCCTTGTTTGCTTCGCTAGACAAGGGAGGTGCGTCGGTTGGAACACGGAAGGCTTCGAAAAAATGTCTGCCCGATAGGCGCGCGAGCAGATAGATTTCCAGGGTCAGAAGACACGCCGATGCGACAAATATGATCCAGCCTTCGAAGAAATGCAGCGCTTCGTCGGCCATTTTAGGACCCCATCGGTCCACGGTCACGCCCACCATGCCGATCCTGAATCCGTTCATCAAAATGGTGATGGGGATGCTGGAAAGCAGCACCAAAGCGCGCTGCCAGATCGGCGCGCGAAACAAATATGCCGCAAGAAAACTCAAGCTGAGGAGGGGAAACAGGTAGCGTAATCCACTGCAGGCGTCGACGACCTGCACCTTGTAACTACCGAGGTCGATCACATTTCCGTCGAGGTAGACCGGGACTTGAAACAATCTGATGAAGAAAGCCCCCAACTGCGACGAAACAAGCTGAAGCTGTAACGACAGATTGGCGTCGATAAAGTAGGGAAGCGGAATTGCGAAAATCAGGAATATGATTGGGAAAAATGCGGTTCGGAGCAGGGGAAATCCTCCGACCGACAATATGATTCCGAGCAGAGCGACAATGAAAGCCAGCTGGGAAAGAATGAAGATCGCACCTAGCACCCCTAGAACGTGCATGATCATCGCAAACAGGATCAGGAGGGGACCGCTCCATGCTGGCTGACCGATGCTTGCAAGAAGAGTTTCACGACGTGACCAAAGAAGCCATGCTGCCACCAGCGGAATCAAGAAGCCGTGGCTATATTCCTCCTGCGTCGTCCAGCGCTTGACCAATTCTACGAGCGCTCCGCGGAATGCGATAGCCGCCAGTAGTGCTGCAATGGATCCCAATATCCATGCGCGAGGTACTCTAGTTCTAGGATACTCGGCAGACTGTACTGACATTACGACGACTTGATCGAGAAGCGAGAAGCAGCGCGCAGCGGCTCACTCGTCAAAGTCGAGATGAAAGCGTCCGGCAGATCCAGTCTTGCGGCGTAAATGGGAGGTCTCATGAATGCGTGTTTGTCTTTCAGATCGCTCGATCAGATAATTGTTATTCGCTTTTTCTTCTCAAACGTTAATAGGCGCTGGCTTTAACAAAGTTCATCTTGATAGTCTTTAGCCACTAGCAGGTTCCTTCAAGATGTGGCGCGCTGTTCAGCATTTCAGGCACTCCCGGCTAATGCGCGGATTGGTTCCAGGACCAACGGCTGCATGATTGTGCTGAATATCCGAGATCACCGCTGAATCGCGAAGATTTGGATTTGTGGGTAAACGGGCCGTATCAGGATCGCGTACGCCTTTTCAACCAAAGAATGCAGAAACACACAACCGGGTCCCATGACCAGACGGCCAGGGACTTTTGGCACTGGGCCAATCAGGCTGCTTTGGCTGGTCCAGTCTGGATCGGAAGCCTAAACTTTAAAGCTGGCACCGGCGATGATTTGATCAATGAGGTGACCGTAGTGATCTAACTAATTGAAATTGAAAACGATTTTATCTCGATGCCCAACTCTCTCCCGTGCGGGATTTTTTGGCTGTGACTTAACTGATACAGCGTTTGGCGAAATTGGGCGGTACAGTGGTTTTAATCGGGCATTATTTTTTCGATCTAGAGAGCCATCCGAAACAGAAGGTGCTGACCCAATGATCGTTAAATACCTAAGATTGGCGGTCGTCCTGCTGACCGGATTGCAACTGGCCGGCTGTTATACCGATTATGGGCCTGTCGAGGCCGAGAGAGCACCGATTTCAATATCGGGGGCAGGGGTGGCCTCGCGCTTGCAACCGGGTGAAAAGATAAAGGTTACCGTCTACGGCGAGGAAGCGCTCACCGGTGAATACGGCATCAATCCAAGTGGCTACGTGACGATGCCGTTGATCGGGGCAGTCAGGGCTGCCGGGCGCTCGCAATCGGAATTCGCTCGTGACGTCGCCGCTAAGTATCGTGGTGGTGGGTTCCTGCAGGATCCCCACGTCACAGTCGAGGTTATCCAATTCAAACCGTTCTACGTTTTAGGCGAGGTAACTACGCCCGGCGAGTACCCGTTTCGGAGCAACCTCAACGTCCATTCGGCGGTCGCAATGGCGGGCGGTTTCACCTACCGGGCCAGCAGGTCGTTTGTCCTCATAAGGCACGTCGGGGACGATGTGTGGAAGGAATACGCTCTTACGGAACCCGTACCGATTGCGCCTGGAGATTTAATTCGAGTGCCCGAAAGATATTTCTAGGCGGTGCTGGGCCTGGTCCTCCCCCAGTCTCGAGGCGTGATGAGTGGGTCTCAATCTTCCATGCTCACCAGGGGTTCGGTCCTATCGAGAAAATTTGCGCGCCCGCTAATTTGCGCGCTGTCTTTGACGGCATGGATTCCGCAGGCTTTTGCCCAAGTGGTGGAGCCGCCGCTAGGCGTTCCAATAAATAGGCTGCCAGCAAGGGATCCCAACGCGATTGCGGTCGATGGATGGTTGCTTTATCCGACCTTGCGCCTTTATTCCCTTTATTCAGATAATTTATTCTTTGCCCCCACGAACCCGATTTCTGTGCCGGGATTTGGAGTGACGCCGAGTATGACGGCGGTATGGAGCAACGGCATTCACACCACGACACTTTACGGGAATATTGATCGGCAGGCCTATCCCACTGACAACGACATCAACACCCTCGACGGGCGGGCAGGCTTTACCCAAAAGTACGAGGCCATGCGGGATCTGATCTTCACCGTCAATGGCAACTATGCACACACGACGTGGAACACCGGCCTGCAAAATTCAATCCAGACGCCAACGGCTGCGCCGACAACCACAGTTCTGCCCAATGGCAATACCGTCTTGCCGAACGGTACGATTCTTTCACCTACCGGACAGCCGATCGGACAGGTCAGCGCCGTACCTGGCAGCAGCACTCAGTTGCAGATAAACCCCTCCAATCAATACACAGGCACATTTACGGTCGACAAGATTTTTAACCGCGGCGTCCTAAGTCTGAGTGGCTCGGTTAATCGCACTGACTTTGACAATCAAACTTTGCAGCCTGATACCAACAGCAGGACACTTACGGAAAGGGCTGCTGTTTGGCTTAGTCCGTTGTTCTATGCATATTCTAACGGTTCGGTCTCAACCGTTGTGACGGACGCAACGTCCAGCGCGACTACATCATCACCATCTTTGTCGACAACGTCATACCGAGTGACAGGCGGACTGGGCACTCGTCAATTCGGCTTGTTTCGCGGCTCCGTCTATTTTGGATATCAGGGATCCGACGGCAATGGTGCGACAGCTGCCGGTGAAGTCTACGGGGGTGCGCTTTCCTACTACCCAACCCCTAAGTGGACGCTCACAGCAACGTTTGACAGAACGATAAACAATTCATCGTCACAAACCAATTCATCGTCACAAACATCGACGGCGAATCTGGCGCTGACCCTCCCGGGGTTGACTGCCGAGCAAATTTCGTTGAGTGCTTCAACGCAAACCACATCTTTCGGGTTGCAAACGGGATATGAGATCTCCCGGCAGTGGTTTGCGAATTGCCAGTTGAGCTATAGTCAAATCGAATTCATCGGCAGTCCGCGACTAGATAATTCCTGGGTGCTTGACGCAACGCTCCGATACGACATTTGGCGGAATATGTCGTTTAGTTGGGAGTATCGCTATACAAGCCTCTTGTCCAATGCGCCTTTGGTCAGTGCGACAAGCAATTACGGCATTATGAGCGCGATTTACAGATTCTGACGCGGCTTTGCATGATGTTCGACTTTGGAAATCTTGGTCAATAATAGGCATACGTTGTGGCGGACTCGGGCACCTTGTTCAACACAAACCGAACCACGTCCGTTCCCTGCAGATATTTGTTACATTCCTCAATTTCCGAAACCTTCGAGGTGCCCACAGCCGCAACGAGCAATACGCAATCGACCTCTGGTAGAATCGAAATAACGTCGTGACCCGTCAGCAGGGGAGGTAGATCGAGGATTACGATCCGGGATTGCCCTTGGGCTTTGATATTCTGCAGTAACGACTTCATCGCACTGGAGCCAACCAAATCAGAAGAATTTGAAGCTGGCATTGTGGGCAGAATTTCTAATCTGCTACCGCCGACCTTCGCTCGGACAAGCGCGCTAGCCAGCTCGATACGTCCCTCAATGACGCCGGCTAGTCCTTCTTTGCACTTCAGGCCCAAAGAACTTGCGACATGTGGTTTTCGCAGGTCCAGGTCGGCCAGAAATACCTGCCGCTCCGATTGTCGCGCCATGCTTAGAGCTAGATTCACCGAAACAAGAGTTTTTCCGCAGCACGGTGTGGGCGACGTAATAGCCAGAGTTTTCCAGCCCTTGAGGTCCATCGACTGCAAGATCTCGGTCCGCAACATATCAAATGGACGTGAACGAAGGTCTGTTCCGTCATAGGCGACTATTCGTTCGGTTTGGAGGTGAGCAGGATCGAGCTCGACTTCGTTTGTCCGCTCCGTGCTGCCATGGGCATCGCTAAAGACGTACCTCGTTTGTTGCAGCGATGGTTCCTGACCAAAGCTGCTTTCCTGGTTCTGGCGCCTCTTAGCACGCTCAACTGCTTGTCGGATGTTTTCCATTCGATCTCTCCGGCACCGACATTCGATGCGCGATGTCTGAACAACTAATGCTGGGTCGCGCCAAAACCCGCCCCCGATTTATCAGACCAGGAAAAATCGACCGGCAAATGAAAAACAATTGCGGCCGCCAGTCCGCCTAATGCGGTCAAAATAGTAAGCACCGTGAGGACAACAAGGATTTTTCGCCATCGCGCTCTGATAATGTCCGAGCGCGTCGTCATATAAGGAATCGTAACTATAAGATGGCTATCCACCAATCCTGACAGCTGGTGACGACTGCGGACGGACCCGTCAAGTAGCTCGGCAGCCATAATGGTTCCAACACCGAGCACCGCGGCTAAGGCAAAGGCTATTCCAACCAGCTTTAGTCTCCCCGACTTAAGCGGCTTTTGCGGCAGCGCCGGCGATTCAATGACCTGAAGTCGCTCGGATTGCTGATCTCGATCCAATTTTTCGCTGAGACGAGCCTCGGCAAGTTTGGTATTGGCGTCAGCAAGTCTCTTCTCAAGGATTTCCCTTTGTCGCTTAACGGCCTCAATTTCATCCGCTTGTGTCGGCTGGGCTCTTGCTTGGTCCTGCGGCGATTGCGTTAGCGATTTTTCCATCGCAGCTATTCTTTTTTTCAGCGCGGTCACGGCGGGATGCGCTTCCGAATACACCGACGTCTTTTGAATAAGTTCAGCCTTTAGCGCAGCAAGCGCTGTCAGTTGTGACCTCTCCTTTTCGGGAGTTTCCGGGACGGAATCGCGCGGCCGGCGCGCAATTTCAAAAATCTGAGTCTGTGTCGATTCAAGCTTGTCTTCGATAGCTTTGGCTTCGCCCGTTAATATTTTGACCGTTTCGGTCGCTCGACCGGTCCGCGAGCGCGCGTCCTCATCGACTATCAGCGTGACCAATTCATTTGCCACTCGCATGGCAAGTTCAGGATTCTCGTATTGGAAGCCGACTGAAAATGCAGTTGTAAGAGTACCCTGCCGAGGTTGCCCCTCGGCGTCTGCAGACTTAATCTGGGTGCTTTGACGCATCAAGTCGAGAACGTCCGCTTGATTAGGAAATAACCCGAACTTGCGCGCAATCGAAAGAAGATTGTCTCTGGTCAAAATGCGTTGCTGGATGAGCTGAATCCGCTCACCGGCGGTAGCTGTTACGATAGGTCGGACGAGATCGGGAGCAATTCTCTGGGTTTCAATGAGGATCTTTCCCTCAGAAAGATAATCCGGCTTTTGAAGTGCCGAGGCGTATAGGCCAAGAATAGAAATCAGTCCGAAAGGGAAAAGGAAATAAAAAATCCTCCTCCTAAGGATATCGAGATATTGGCTAAAGTTTAAGCTTTGACCAGGACCTTCGCCAAAAGCAAGTTCACTGGAGCGATAGGATTCGTTTGGGGCGAGTGTTTGAAGCACCGGTTTAACCTCGGTTAAAATTCAATCGCTTAGCCCCCTTAAAAGGAGCTAGCCCGCCGTCCACCCCATGCTTTTTATAGAACGTCGGCGATTCTAGCACAAGGAGAAATTTCTCAATGATTAACGCAAGATATGCCTCCATTGGATGGTCGCAGCGAGGGGGTGCGTTGTGCTATAAACCGACTCGTTCGGCTCCCGTTGGAAAAGATACCGTCTGGACTAAGAATGCAATTGCGCGACACTTGGATTAACTACGTCCAACACTTTGGTTGCCATATATCCTAATCTGTTCGCTCGCGGAGGTTTCCCTTCGCGTTGTAATTCGTCTATCACGCATTCTGCGTGGTCATATCGCGCTCGCCAAGGTCTTCAGATGTATGAGGCGTTTTACAGGCTCCGAGAGAAACCGTTTTCGATCTTGCCGGACCCGGATCTGATCTACTGGTGCCAAAATCATAGACTGGCGTTTGCCATGCTCGAATTTGGAGTCATGAACAGCGCTGGCTTTACCGTGATCACCGGCGAAATCGGCTGCGGCAAAACGACCCTTGTCCGGTATCTCTTGCGAAAGCTCGACGATCACGTGACCGCCTGCTTGATTTCGAACACGCCGCGCACCCAGGATGGACTGTTGCCATGGATCATGATGTCGTTGAACCTGCCGTTCGAGGGGTCCTATCCGGCTTTGTTCAAGAGGTTCCAACAGTTCTTGCACGACCAATTTTCGAGAGGTCGCCGGACGATCCTGATCGTCGACGAGGCGCAGAATCTGGGTTTTGATGCACTCGAAGAGCTTCGAATGCAATCAAACATCAACACGGATAAACGGCAGTTCTTGCAAATTATCCTCGTCGGTCAGCCGCAGTTAAGGGACATGCTTCGTGCGCCTCAAATGCTGCAATTTGCGCAACGGATATCCTCGGATTTCCATCTCAGGCCACTAAATGTTCGTGAAGTCAGCGAGTACATCGACTTTCGACTGCGCGCCGTGGGATCTTACGAGGAGTTGTTTACCGCCGAAGCATGCGAGATCATTGCCAATGAAAGCCGCGGGATCCCACGCACGATCAATATTATTTGTGATACCGCGTTGGTTTACGGTTTCGCAGGCGGGGCGCAGAAAATCGCAGCGGAGTTGGTTAAGGCGGTTATCCAAAACAAGGCTCAGTTCGGTGTCCTTCCTTTTGGCTTGCAGGCTGTTTGAAGAGATGAGTTCGCATAACGGGCAGTCGTCGTGGTGAGGTCAAAACCGAAAAGCGGCTAGCGGTTGAAAAAGGGTTGTGTCTCTGATCGATCGCTCTACGTCTACGAGTTCCTAAATCCCCATGCTAACGCAAAGGTCCAGGGAGGCCGAGATCACAGCGATGTGCCCGAGCACATTCAGGAGCGCGGGTCTTCGTCGTCGGCCGCAGACATGCCTTTCTTGTTTGGAGAAAACAGGCAAAATAGCTGACCAGACGTTTACTGAGAAGATAAGCAGCGAACACGACGGCCACTTCTTCCCAAACTTCATTTCAGAATAGGGCTTCGGAGGCGCCACTAGCATTCAGGCGCTTGCCGACGATGCCTTTCACCGCTTCGACGGCTCGTGATGTATCGTTGAAGCGCTGAAGAGCTTACCGCCAGTAATGTCGGTCATGGGGGCGGAATCCCTTCGCGAGGAGATCCACGACGTGTGGCACGTCAGAGTCCGCGATTTGGCGAGATCGGATATTAGAGGACATAGAGCGCCCAGATCCTGCGTGTGGCTTAATCCCGACCACCAAAAATAGTAGTAAAGGCATTTAGGGGCAATCAACCGAAATGACGGGGCCTTGAAGAGGCCTTACGGGTGGATCCAGAGATTTGGGGAGCAAACGGGCGCACGAAAAGAGGCCGCTTTGACCAATCGGCTGCCGGGACCGCAGGGGAATGTTGGCTGCTGCACTCGCTAGCTACGCCCTAGATGTTCTAATAACTTAGCAACGGGAGATTATTGTGAGTACCACGTCCCATCCAACGGTGTGCATCGTCGGGGCAGGACCCTTCGGTGTTTCGGTCGCAGCGTGCTTGCAATTTGTCGGCATAGACTTTCGCATATTCGGGCATCCGATGCGTCGCTGGTTGTCTCAAATGCCAGAGCGCATGTTCCTGAAGTCCGAGAGTTGCGCTTCCAGCCTGTACGATCCGATGGGCGTTCGCACTCTCGAGCGATATTGTGGGGACCAAAGTATAGCATATCCAGAATATGGCGCGCCGGTTTCACGCGAGGTCTTTGCTCAATACGCGATCTCCTTTCAGCGGAGGGTTGTTCCCCAGTTGGAAGATGTCGAGGTTACGACGGTGAGCAAATTGCGTGCAGGGTTTGAATTACGATTGAGTAGCGGCGAGACATTGGAGGCGGATAAGGTCATTGTAGCGACTGGGATGGACTATATGGCCTATATTCCTGAGCAACTAGCTCTGTTACCAACCCAACTGCGATCGCATAGCGCAGACTACCGTGATCTGAGCGGCTTCAAGGGCAAGGAGGTAACGGTCATCGGGGGCGGGCAGTCGGGGCTCGAAACAGCAGCAATACTTAGCGAGGAGGGCGCCTCAGTTAATCTTATGGTGCGAAAGCCGGCGCTCAACTGGAATTCGATTCCGTCGACGTTCCATCGATCTAGATACCAGCGTTTGCGGAATCCTCGCACGAGGCTGGGAGATGGGCTTGGGCTCTGGGTATATGACAACTTCCCTGGGCTATTTCACTATCTGCCTCGTCGAGTTCGACTTGAGAGAGTTAGTGTTGCGCTTGGCCCGGCCGGGGCTTGGTGGCTAAAGGATCGAGTCGTCGGACGGCTGCCAATTTTGCTAGATCGACGTGTCTGTGGCGCTGAGGCTCGAAGCGGAAGAGTCGCTTTGCACGTCATCGATCAGAACGCGCGGATCCAAGAAGTAATCACTGATCACGTAATCGCCGCCACGGGCTACAGGTTCAATATCCAAAATTTGCCGTTCCTCAGTCAAAGCTTGAAACTTCAGCTTCGGCACGAGCAGCAATCGCCTCACCTCTCCTCCAACTTCGAATCCTCGATTCCTGGACTTTATTTTACCGGCCTCGGCAGTGCCAACTCCTTTGGTCCTTTGATGCGTTTTCTCGCGGGGACGGAATACACCGCTCGACGCATATCTCACCATATTGCACGCCGTCGACGATTGCAGATTCGTTCGTTTGCCGAACTCGAAGGATGCCTGGACTTCTAGGGCAGCTGACAGAAACATTTTATTATGGCCGCTTTGCCCAGTTTAGATACGAGATACCCAGCGCTTATATTTAAGGCAAGCCGGGGAACCATCCACCATGGAGCGGTAGGCATAACGCGGTCCCTGGGGAGGCTTGGAGTGCCCGTTTATGCAATTGTCGAGGACAGCTACACGCCTCTTGCCACTTCTCGGTATCTCACCAAAGCTATTGTCTGGAAAAGCTGGCCTCGCGAGCGTGAGGCGTTCCTAGGCGCGATGTCGGAAATCGGGGAAATTATCAATCACCCCGCAATTCTCGTCCCAATGGATGACCTATCTGCGGTTCTCGTTGCAGAGAATGCAAGTGCTCTCAGTCGATATTATCTCTGTCCACAGTTACCGTGGGACCTTCCACGTCAAATGGCCAACAAAGCGAGCTTCCATTCTTTGTGCGTCAATAGTGGTATTCCGTGCCCGCGAAGTGTGGTTCCCCATTCTATTGACGATGTCCGTGAGTTCATCGAGCAAACGACATTTCCTGTAGTGGTGAAAGCCGTGGAGCAATGGCGACTGATAAATGATAGATACAGTGCTCAAGTGATACACACTCCTGAGGCTCTCTTCGAATTTTGTGAAAACATCAAATTCGAAGGATCACAAATGGTTCTACAGGAATATATTCCCGGCGAGGATTGGATTTATCACGGATACTCTAATGCTAAAATGAGCTTGCACGTGGGTTTCACGGGGAAAAAGCTATTAGGCTATCCAGCTGGTTCGGGAGCAACTGCGATCGGCGTATCTATTCTCAATGAAGAGCTCCGTTCTCAAAGCGAACTATTGATGCAAACCATTTCCTATTCCGGAATTATTGACATCGATTGGCGCCGAGACGAGGGGAGCGGGCAATATAAGATCGTGGATTGCAACCCACGCGTCGGAATGAACTTCCGAATGTTCGAAGACGGTGCGGGGATTGATGTCGTTAGAGCGCAGCATCTTAACCTATCGGGCCGCAACATTGAACGCTCACAGATGGTTGAAGGCCGGCGATTTATCGTGGAGCCTTATTATCTCCTGTCGTCCATCCGCAGCGGGTGGAGCGTGTTGACAACCGAGGCAGACCCTCTACCAAAGGGAGATAAAGAGCTAGCATGGTGGAGTAGCGACGATAAGTTACCATTTTTGGTTATGAGCGCGCGTCTTTTGCCTCAAACCATAATGCGTGCGCTTCTGACGGGATTGAATCACTTGATCAGGGCGCTATTACCGAAAGTGAAAGGCGCATCAACTTGGCGGCCATAAATACCAAACATCGATTAATCCTAAATTTCCACGGGCTCGGCCCCGTACCTGTTTGGGTTGGGTCAGCCGAGCGGAAATATTGGTGTGACGTGGATTGCTTTAAATCAATATTAGAGTCTATTAGCGAGCTCTCACAACAAGTATCGATCGAAATGACTTTTGATGATGGAAACGTTAGCGACGCCGTTGTCGCCCTTCCGGCATTGGTCGGCCGGGGCCTCAATGCTTGTTTCTTCGTCTGTGCCGGCCGAATCGGTCAATCCGGATATCTGGATAAGTTTGCCATTAGAGACGTTGTTTCTGCCGGTCTTGAGATCGGGAGTCACGGCTGGGAGCACGTGGATTGGCGTCGTGTTGACGATGAAACGCTGGACATCGAGGTCGACGATGCTCGTAGAAAGATCGCGGACGTTGTTGGTCGGGATGTCGCCAAAGTGGCGATCCCATTTGGGAGCTATGATCGTCGAGTTTTGCAACGGTTACGACGCAGTGAAAGTGAAATAAAGGCGGTCTTCACTACCGACGGAGGCTTAGCTCCCTGCAGGGGATGGTGGCTGCCTCGAGAGCCGTATAAGGTCTCGTGGGACGATAGGACCTTAACCCAACTGGTTACTCCGTCTTTTTCTATAAACAACGTACGCCGGCCAATCGCGCGATTCATAAAGCGGTGGCGATAGCCGGTCGTCAAGCCGCCATCCATCCCCGATATACCGTACAGACTGATCCCTCTCGAAAAATCACCGCAAAGAAGTAGACGTGCGAATAGCCTATTTCACCAACATATATCCGGCTGTAAGTCACACCTTCATTCGCCGCGAGATCCGTGCACTCGAAGCACTTGGCTTCATGGTGCTTCGGTATGCGGTGAAACCGGATGAGAATATCGTCGATCCTAAGGATATGAGAGAACGAGAACAAACACGATATATTACGAGCACTAGAGTGGACGAATGGGTTCGTTGTTGTGTTTTCATGTTATTAACACGACCGTTAGGGGTGGGTGGAGCAATTGTGCAAGCCATCAAGATAGGCTGGCGATCCGACCGCGGCCTTGGACGGCATTTGGTCTATGCGGCGGAAGCAACAATGCTGGCTTACTGGTGCTGCCATAATGCCGTGCAGCATATCCACGCACACTTTGGCACCAATCCAGCCGCAATCGCTATGTTAGCTTCGCAAATTTCAGGGATCCCGTATACCTTCACAGTTCATGGCCCTGAGGAGTTCGATAAATGGGCGTTCATCGCACTGGCGGAGAAGATTCGCCGTTGCAAGTTTGTGGTGGCTGTCAGTTCATTTGGGCGTAGTCAGCTCTACCGCTGTGTTGAGCCAGAATACTGGCACAAGGTGCAGGTAATCCACTGCGGGCTGGCTCCTGGCTTCTTCGCCGCGGTTAATAGCCCCGAGAGTACTGCGCGACGCTTAGTCTGCGTTGGTCGGCTGAGCGCGCAAAAAGGACAGTTAGTGTTGATAGAAGCTGCTCGACGGCTTGCGTCGGAGGGAGAAGACTTCGAATTGGTGATCGCCGGCGGTGGTGAGATGCAAGCGGAAATTGAGACGCTAATCGTGCACTACGGCCTGCAGGCCAAGGTGCGTATAACGGGCTGGATCAATGGTCAGGAGGTCCGGAACGAGATCTTGGCCGCGCGAGCCCTCGTCGTACCTAGTTTTGCCGAGGGCCTCCCAGTCGTGATTATGGAAGCTATGGCCCTGAGGCGACCGATCATCGGTACGTTCGTCGCGGGTATCCCGGAATTGGTGCACTCCGGCGAGCACGGCTGGCTGGTGCCGGCATCTGACCTTGACGCGTTGGTGGACGCGATGCGAGCCTGCCTTAACGCGCCTGTCGAGACGCTCAAGCGCATGGGAGAAGCCGCATGGGAGCGCGTGCGTCTTCGCCATAATATCGGTACGGAGGCGGAGAAACTTGCTAATTCATTCAAGGGCCAGATTGGAGTTGACCCCATTTGACGGGACACGCGGCAACGGGGCGGTGGTATCGTGTGAACGAATTCTTTGCGCAAGTTCGTTATCTTGTTGTCTTGGCGTCTGCATCAAAAGGCCGTGCTCAGTGCGCCGGCGGGAGATAGTCAAACTCATCACGCCGTCCTCGATCTTCGGTCAGCGGAAGATGTCATCGTCATCCTCAGTGGCAACGGGCGTTGTCACGGGCGCTGCTGCACTAGCCAAGTAGGGTGCCATTTTTTCGACTACGTCGCGGACACATGGCTCGTAAAGCATCTTACCATGTTCTGCGCGGATAAAGTGAACATCAATGCCTTCAGCTGCGCACGCGTGCCATCCAACAGTCAAATCTTTCAACCTATCATCAATTGGATCTTCGACTCGAATAAGCACAAATCGCTTCGGATACGGCTTGGGACTGTAAGAGCGTATTGACTCGAACGTTTGCATCGATTTCGGTGGCGGACGGTTTGCCTTTTGAAAAACCAGTCGTATCGCCTGCCAACCAATCAATTTTGAGTGTTTAACCACGAATTCAACGGCGCGGCTGACGACTTCATCGAGTCTACCTTGGCGTAAAAAGCGACCGTATTTTCGTAAGCGATCAACAAATCGTATTGCTCGGTACTTCGCTACTTCTGTCAGAGACAGGTTTTGAATGAACTCTGGATGCCAAGTGTCAAAAAGGCAGAGGAACGAAACGTTCTCGCCTTGGTTAATGAGGGTCCTCGCCATTTCATATGCGACAAAACCACCATTGGAATATCCGCACAACTGATAGGGGCCGTGTGGTCTAAATTCGCGGAGATCTTTTAAATAACGAACAGCGAGCTGTTCGATAGGCGGAAAATCAGAGTCGCCGAGGCTGGCAAAAAGAAATTCAAATACTGGTTGATCGTCGGGTAAAGCCTCCATCATGTCACGAGCGCCTGGTTCACCCGGCAAGATACAAAATAAAGGAGGCCGAGACCCCGAAGTGCGACGTGCCGTAAGATGCGGACGTCCATCAGAATCATGATGTGTTGCGCTATCTTCTGCACTCACGAAATTGTTTTTCACTGGCAATTTCAACCGTAGCTCCGCGGTGCAGGGTTTTTTGAGATACCATCGAGGTTCAAATCGAATATGATAGAAAAACCTCTTTTGTTGATGTTTTCAACCGTCCTGCAGTACTGCCAACATTAATTGAATTGAACTTACTAATCAAATTCCGCTACGGATTTCATAGAGAAAAATCGGCACCGGAATTAAATTATGTTTGACGCTGAGAAGCGTCCTAGCTTTTAAGAGTCATAGATATTGAACGTGGTTTAAAATATTGTATCATTGCGAAGAAAGGGAGAGGTGGCTGAGTGGCCTAAGGCACCGCATTTCAATGCGGTACGCGGGTGACCGTGTCGGGGGTTCGAATCCTTCCCTCTCCGCCAACAAATAACGATTAAATGGCTATAATGCGTTGAAATAACTGTTTAATCGAAAGAAGAGTTGACCGCAACCCCTAGATCAGCTTTCAGACTGAGCATGATAGTTCAGCGTCCCAAAGGGTGCTGTGGAATCTCAGACGCATAAGCTGGATTGGAGTTCGTCTACGCACTAATCTCTTCACGGTGTTCATTTATCTATTAGGTCAGCTCAGCCGATAGGCCTTTTCGCCGCCCTCCGCATGCCAAAACCGCAAATGGATTAAGCTGTAAACCTGCTGACCATTCCTCAAGGCGTCGTCGGTCAAATTCGGTTACTTCTATGAGAACAACGCTGGCTCTTGCTTTGGTAAGTATTGCAGGATTCGGGGTAATGCTGGGTGCAGCAATCTACGCGAGCGACGGACCTTTGAATAGGTGGCTTGGCTTCTATGTCTGGAAATTTATTGCAGGCAAGGCTCATGGCGGCCAATATGTCAACGCTAACGGCGCTTCCATTTATTATGAGACCTATGGCGCCGGGCCGCCGGTGCTGGTGCTGCATGGCGGCCTAGGCTCCATCGAGGGTATGAGCTACCAGATCAGGGCGTTGGCTAAGTCTCATTTTGTTGTCGCGGCGGATAGTCGTGGTCATGGAAGATCAACCGACTCAAATGCACCACTGAGCTATTCGCTTATGTCAGACGATATGTCGAAGCTCCTTGATCACCTACAAATCGGCCGGGTGGATGTAGTCGGTTGGAGCGATGGTGGCATAGTTGGGCTGGACCTTTCTATGCGTTATCCAAACCGCATCAGGAAGGTTGTAGCAATCAGTACCAATTATGACGTGGACGGACTCCGCGAAAGCCCCATTTTAGGTTCAGAAGTACCGCGCGCGCCCCTTCGCTATAAACTTTTCGCGCGTGACCCAGATCATTGGCCGACGCTATACCGTAAGGTCACTATAATGTGGCAGACCCAACCGCACTACACACTGAATGATCTCGGCCAAATCAAAGCTCCGACTCTCATTATAGCCGGTGAATTCGATATAATTAAACCCGAGCACTCCGCTCAACTCGCAAATGCTATTTCAGGCAGCCAGGAAGTAATCGTCGAAGGCGCATCGCATGCGGTGCCAATCGAGAAACCCGAGATCGTCAATCGCCATATTTCAAAGTTTCTTGACGACACCGGGGCGGCACCGGGGTGAGGTAGGTTGGGTGTCGTGCCGTAAGACTCGAATGCGGCCCGCGGCGTGCGTCGGCTGCCTTTGGTCCACACATGGTAGCAGAACCGGATATCGCTTGCTGAGCTGAGATTAACCACCTCGACGAAGCAAAGCGAGCATGAAAGTTGCAAGTCAATTTCTGGCTGGTTCTAGTCTGAGACCGGGACGATTGCCCTCTCGGCTTTCTATGGAAATTGTTCTAAGTTTATCTTCTTTTTTGAGCAGAAGGACTAATCCGTGAAATGGGCCGTGCTCGGCATCTGTCTGGCGTTGCTGATGCCACTTTCCGCGTGGCTGCGCGATAATCCGCGTCATCGTTTGAAACTCTGGATGCTCTTGGGTTTTTTGCCCTTTGTGGTCGAACGCTTCCATTTGTACATGGCGATTGATTCCAAGGCAGAATGGGGCGGGTACGTTAAGGGAGCTGAATTCTCCTCATTGGATTTGATTGCTCTGATCCTTTACATCAGCTTGCCCGGCGTGCGCCACCCCCTCCCATTTCGTTTTTCGATGGCGTTCTACTTTCTTGCTGTCGTGCTCTCCGCAATACAGTCGCCGCAACCGATGGAGTCATTGTTCTACGCTTGGCAACTTGGACGAATGTTCCTTGTTTATGCAACTGTCGTCAAAGGCTGCGCCGAACCAAGGGCTACGTGGGCACTCATGAAGGGCATGGGTGTGGCCCTCATTATGGAGGCGGGTGTGGTGGTTTGGCAGCGATTTGGATCGAGCTTCATCCAAACACCCGGGACTCTCGTACACCAAAATCTTTTGGGCTTAATGTCCCATCTGGTGATCTTGCCCTTTCTTGCGCTGCTGCTGGCAGGGCGGCGCGGACCGCTCCCCCCTGCGGTTGTGCTGGCGGGCGTAATCATCGACGTATCGACGGCATCGCGCGGTACGGTTGGACTTGCGGCATTCGGATTTTTGGCGGTCTTCCTGCTCTCTGCCGCGGGGGAATGGACATCACGAAAGAGGCGTGCCTTGTTGGTTGGCGCTTTGGCGATTGTGGTAATTGCGCCTGCCGTCCTGACGGCCTTTCAGGCGCGGTTTGATAAGCCGTTTTTATATGAGGATAGTTACGACGAAAGGGAGGCCTACAAGGCAGCGGCGGCATCGATGCTTTCGGACCATCCGATGGGTGTCGGGGCCAATAGTTTTTCCGTGGTTGGGAATATTGGAGGCTATTATGACCGTGGAAATGTCGCGGCCTACGCGTCGAGCCGTGCCGGCAATGTGCATAATATTTACTATTTGATCGCTGCGGAGTCCGGGTACTTGGGATTAATTTCTTTTTTGGTTTTTCTCATCAGCCCGCTGATCGTTGCATTTCGTTGCGGGTGGCGCAATCTACGAGACGATAGGGGGAGCTTGCTGCTCGGCTTTGGGGTGGCACTACTAACCGTATACTTCCATTGTTGGGTTGAATGGATTTTAGCGACTTTCTCACCGGAATATCTGTTGGCAATGACAATGGGTTTGGTGGCGTCCAACGCTCGCGCGCTGGGCTATTGGAGGCCGGTAAATCGTTTAGCCGTTGGCCAAACTCCGAGCCTAGTGACATTGCCCCCTAGGTTCATCCAGCGCTGAGCTCGCTCCTAGCGTTTGTTGAAGCGCTCCCCAAATCTAGGCCAGCCCGAGCTGGAATTTTCCGGGGTAGCGCAGCGTCAGATCCCGGCTCGGATGGAAGTTGAAGGCGAACTCGGACGGTGTCTTCCATCCGAGCTGGGAGTGCGGGCGTGATCCGTTGTAGTCGACCTGCCAACGTTCGAGGACAACGCGAGCCTGGGCCAGCGACATGAACAGCGTCTCGTTCAACAATTCATCCGGAGCCGGCTGCTCTCGATGAAGGCATTTTGCATAGGCTTGCCCGGCGCGATTTAATGCCAGTCGACATGGTGCGGATTCCGGGGATTGCGGCCAGGGATTCCGATTGAACGCGACCATGCAGTCCGATCGAAGGCGGCCACCTGTTCCGACGAAGGCGGCCGGGGGGTGGTTGCCGGCATGAGGAATTGGGTCAGGTTTTCTTGGTTGCGTCAAGAATGGCGCGCTGCGCCGTGATCTTTCGCATGCTGTCTCCCTTGAGTGCGAGGCGGTGAGCGTTGTGAACGAGCCGATCGAGGACGGCGTCGGCGATGGTCGGGTCGGCGTTGCTAATAAGTTCGCTGCCATTGTCGCTGACCACCATCTTCGGCTTGCCGCGCTCGTTCATCAGTCGGTCCAGTTCCCGCGCCACGCGGGCGCCTGAGAGCGAGGTTTCGGCCATCGGCGCCAGGCAGTCATCGACGACGGCAAGATGCGGAAGCGGCGGCCGAAACGTCGGCCTTATGCTCCTTCAAAATCCCAATGATCTGCTCTTCCGCTCTTCCGAAACTGCGCTTCATGCCGTCGTCGTGGGTCAGAGCAAACTTCAACCTAGATTAAGCCCGAGGGACAAACTCACTTGAAGTGGCGCTTCAACTGGCGGCGGACAACCACCACGCCGGCGATAACCCCGTGCACCAGAAACATCGACTTGGCGACGCCAAAACTGATTGCCGTGATCGTCTGCGTGGATAGCGCCTCTGAATCGTGGGAGCCCTAACGGTGCCTACATCCATCGCACTCACACGTGCCGGTGGAGGATCCACAGCATCACAAGCGGACTCATGCACCGCAGCAAATTCGGGGAATTATTTCAAAAAATAAATTTCGAGCTCTGACCATCAGTCACGCTGCGAACGTTAAGGTTAACTTTAGAGACACATCCAGTTGCGTTCGCAAAATCAAATATTCTCGTCTGCATGGCGGGTTCGTTCATGTGCTCCGTTTGTACCAACATAACTTTGCTTTTATGACGCTTGGCTAAGTCCATTAGTCGAGCATTGTACTCTCGGATATAACGGCCAATCATCTCACTTTTGGCGCCATCTGGATCCCTTTCAGAATTAACAGGAAGCGAATAGGTCGGATAGGTTGGATCCCACGAATGCGAGGCCCAGATGCCATTCCCAAACGGCGCCCAATGATTCAATGATTGCCGGCCGTACCGCTTGATCCTCATGAACGATTTTGTGCAGCTATTAACGTCGCGATACATTCCGACAACCTTGCTGTCGGGAAAGTGTTCAAAACCTGCGTCAAGAACATTGAGCCACCAGTGGGATACGTCAGCAACCAGAGCAAAATATTCAGCTAAGAACTTGAACCGCCTCATGTGGAACTTCACCTGCTCCTCCTCTGGTTTCCAGAAGATCAAAGGTGGATTCTCATGAGTGCAGCAGCTGTTTTCAACGGTCCCAAGCAAAGCAGTTAAGCTTGTGGAGCCGGATCGACCGCTACCAATCCCAAATAGAACCTGACCGAGAACTTTTCGTTTTTTTTTGGCCTTAAGCAAATGCTCCAGATTGTGGAAATATTCGGCTGTGATCCTTTCAGTCGGAAACCCGACTTCAATGATTTTGAGCATGAGTTGGCTCCGGCCGATTGTTCCCAACGGCTGTTCTTTTTCATGAGTCTCAAACAACTGTTCGGCAAGGGCCGCGCGTACACTACAATCATAGGAATCATAGGAGATCCCGTTCGATCGGTTTTCCCGTGAGTGACTACCGAGAATATGACCCCGAAGCGCGCGCAGTAGTCCAAGTACATATTTTCCTAGAGTCACAACTAGATCCTTCCTCTCCACCCTACCGTCTGCACGCGACGTTGCAAAGTCCGGCTACAGGATGCCGGAGTTCTCACAGAACTCTGAGCACCGTTCGCGTGTAAAGCACCAATGCATAAACTTCCAGCACGCCCCGATCCTCGCGATATTTGGCTTGCATTCTGTGATGCCCCGCGCGCTGACACTGGAGCTGAGACGCATCCGGGTCGGGCGAGTGCATAAGCGATGGGCTGCCGATGCGATACCGCAGCGCAATTCTGTCCATGAAGTGCGCACCGAATTCCCTCATCGCGCGAACGTGAAAATCTAGGTCCTCCATTAGGAGAATCTCTGGATCAAATCCACCGAGCAAATCAACGCACTCGCGCCGCAAAACCGATGCGCTGCAGAGGGCGCAACAAGTGGCTAGCCGACCGATGGGGCATGAAGGCCCAACTCGTATCCGAAGAAACGCGACATGGATGCTTGTCGGCGCTGATAGGGGAACCAAGCGGGAAGAGCTGCCGCGGTAGGGCTATTGATTGTGAATCCGGCATCGGAGAATTGCCTTCGTGAGCGCGACCCACTTGTCCCGCGCCCGCCACGCCAGTACCTTGCTCAACGCAGCTCTAAACTGCAGCCAATAAGGAGCCGTCGGCTTGCCCGGGTTTCTTGGAGAGGTAGGTCAAACATACCGGAGGGTACACACGGCCTCCCTCCTTTGCAATTTTAAAAGCACTGGCCAATTGGACGATCGGGTTTTAACTTTAATGTCACTTTGGATCGCGCGTCATTCTAATGCAATGTTACGCTTGGTTGGTCCTTCTTTCGCGTGAAGCCGCGAAAGCCGTGCTCATGTAATTTGGCCACTTACGCCCTAAGAGAAAGCAATGAGAAATTCGAGGATCCTTGCTCTGGCAAGTACTTTGGGGACGTAGCATACTGAGTGCAGCAATCTATGCCATCGATAGACCGGTGCACAGATGGCTTGAATTCGACGTTTCCATCTATTATGAAACATATGGCGCCGGACCGCCAGTGCTGGTGCTACATGGTGGCCTCGGCACCGTCGAAAGTATGAGTTACCAGATCAGGGCGTTGGCGGCGTCTCATTTTGTTGTCGCAGCGGATAGTCGTGGTCATGGGCGATCAACCGACTCAAACGCGCCGCTGAGTTACTCGCTCATGTCAGACGATATGTTGAAGCGTCTTGACCACTTGCAAATCGACCGGGTGGACGTCGTCGGTTGGAGCGACGGTGGGATTATCGGGCTTGACCTTGCTATGCACCATCCCGAGCGCGTCAGGAGGCTTGTCGCAATCAGCGCCAATTATAACGTAGATGGTTTCCTCGAGAGCCCCACTTTAGGCCCGAAAATACCGCGCGCACCCCTTCGCTATAGACTTCTGGCACCAGACCCGGCTCATTGGCCTGAGCTTTGCCGTAAGGTCGTTGCGATGTGGCAGACGCAGCCGCACTACACGCCGAATGATCTCGGTCACATCAAAGCTCCAACTCTCGTCATGGCGGGTGAATTCGATATAATCAAGCGCGAGCACACCGATCAACTTGCCAAAGCTATTGCTGATAGTCAGGAAGTCATCATCCAAGATGGACCGCACACCGTCCCAAACGAAAAATTTGAAATCGTCAATTCCTATATTTTGAAGTTTCTTGATGGTTGGAAACCAAGCCGATGGACAGTCAAAAAACAATCGCCAGCCAAAATATACGGAGGTGCCTTCCAAAGCACCTCCAGCAACTCCAATCTGAATCCATCGAAATTATGAGGGAGGTGGCAGCCGGATTTCGCAAGCCAGTGATGCTCTATTCCATTGGAAAGGATTCCGGTGTGATGCTGCACTTGGCGTTCAAGGCATTCTACCCTGCGAAATTGCCATTTCCAGTGCTCCATGTGGATACGACATGGAAGTTTCGCGAGATGATTGCGTTTCGAGACGAGATTGCGAAACGCTTTGAGCTCGATCTAATTGTCTACGTCAATAAAGACGGGTTGGCGCGTGGCATCAATCCTATCACCTCCGGCTCTTCGCTCCACACTAGTGTGATGAAAACAGAGGCTCTCAGACAGGCTCTTGAGCTCTATGGATTCGATGCGGCCCTGGGAGGAGCGCGCCGAGATGAAGAGCAGAGCCGTGCGAAGGAGCGGATATTTTCATTTCGACCTAGAGGACATGTTTGGGATCCGCGGAATCAGCGTCCTGAGCTATGGAACCTGTACAACACCCGGATTTCTTTGGGTGAGACCATGCGAGTGTTCCCGCTATCAAATTGGACTGAGTTGGACGTATGGGAATACATCACTCTGGAAGAAATTCCCGTCGTTCCGCTTTATTTTACGGAGGAACGGCCCGTGGTCTCGCGAAGTGGGACATGGATCATGGTAGATGACGAACGTTTGCCACTCGCACCCAGCGAAACTCCACAAATCCGTCGCGTCCGCTTTCGAACGCTCGGGTGCTATCCGCTGACAGGAGCTATCGATTCAGATGCTAGCAATCCGGATGAAATATTAGCTGAACTTCGTAACACACACATGTCTGAGCGACAGGGCCGCCTGATCGACAATGATCAGGCTGCCTCAATGGAGAGGAAGAAGCGCGAGGGTTATTTTTGATGGATGACGACAGCGCGATAGAGTTAGACAGCGATCTTCTGCATTTCATCACATGCGGTTCGGTGGATGACGGCAAGTCCACACTGATCGGCCGTTTGCTGTACGACTCGCGCCTGATCTGGGAGGATCAGCTATCTAGACTAATCCAGGACTCGAACAGGGCTGGCAATGCAGATAGCGAAATCGATTTTGCCTTGTTGGTAGACGGACTTGAGGCAGAACGCGAGCAACGCATTACTATCGATGTCGCCTACCGGTATTTCAAGACTACTCGACGTTCATTCATCGTCGCCGATACGCCAGGACACGAGCAGTATACGCGCAACATGGCGACCGGTGCCTCCAAGGCGACTGTCGCGGTGCTGTTAGTTGACGCTCGAAAGGGTTTGCTAGTGCAGACCCGCCGGCATTCCCTTATCTGCTCGTTATTCGGTCTGCGTCACATCATCCTTGCGATCAACAAGATGGATCTCCTATCCTACCGCGAGGAAACGTATGCCCGGATCACGGCTGAATACCGGCAGTTCGCAGCACCCCTGGGGTTCAAATCGATTGTCGCGATACCCGTCTCGGCTCTTCGCGGCGACAACGTTACTGAACGCTCGGCCCGCATGCCTTGGTATTCCGGCGCTACGCTGTTGGCCTATCTTGAATCGGTCGACGTTGCTAGCGAGCTAGCCAAACAGCCATTTCGCTTCCCTGTGCAGTCGGTAAATCGACCGCACATGGACTTTCGCGGACACGCGGGGACTATCGCATCCGGCACAATCCGTTCTGGCGACCTCATCCTTGCACCCTCAGGACATACTGCAAAAATAAAGGAAATCATAACTTACGAGGGAGCCCTCCCGTTTGCGATGTGCGGCCAGGCGGTTACGCTAACGATCGACCGGGATCTCGACATCGGTCGCGGAGATCTTCTGGCCTCGCCAGATGCGCCACCTGAGGTTTCCGATCAATTTGCAGCAGATCTCATTTGGATGAGTGAGAAGGCGCTTTTTCCCCGACGATCCTATCTCGCACGAATCGGTACAAAAACGATTTCAGCTACTGTGACAACGATCAAATACAGAATTGACGTGGATACCGGAGCGAAAGCAACGGCTCAGTCACTTGGACTAAACGACATCGGCCTGTGCCATATCGCGACAAGCAGTCCGGTCGCTTTCGACTTATACCAAAAAAATCGGGCTACCGGCTGCTTCATTTTGATCGATCGCATCAGCAATGCCACTGTGGGTGCCGGCATGATCTCGGCCAATCTTCGCGCCGGCACGAAAGTTCAGTGGCAAGAATCGTTTATCGGAAAATCTCAACGTGCCGAACAGAAGCATCAAAGACAGACTATCCTCTGGTTCACCGGATTTTCCGGGGCAGGCAAGTCCACGATCGCAAACTTGGTTGAGCAGAAACTCTACAAGGCAGGATACCACACGATTTTGCTGGATGGCGACAACGTTCGCCAAGGCCTCAATCGCGATCTTGGCTTCACCGAAGCTGACCGGATCGAAAACATCCGCCGCGTAGGGGAGGTGGCAAAACTGATGATCGAGGCTGGCTTGGTCGTCATCTGCTCATTCATCTCGCCGTATACTGCAGAGCGCGAGATGGTTAGGAACCTGGTGGAGGAAGGCGAATTTATTGAAATTTTCGTTGATACCCCACTCGCCGAATGTATGAGACGGGATCCAAAGGGCCTGTATGCGAGCGCAAAGGCTGGGAAGCTCGCGAACTTGACGGGTGTTGATGCACCGTACGAAGCCCCCTTACGGCCCGAGATTCGGGTTCAAACCATGGAACAAAGTGCCGAAGAGCTTGCAGCTTCTGTTTTGGACTACTTGGCCACGCGCACGATGATCGACCATATTGCAAACTGAGACGCCGCTAATCGGGCGTCACGGTGCGCCGGATCCGCGATGTGCGCTTTGGGGAATTGCAAGCTCCCGCAGAAATCGGCAACTGAGGCTTTGTACAGCGGACAACGCCAATGGCGGCCCACGCAGCGAACGACGATCGACCTACACAACCGATGGTCTCCGGCAAAGAACTGATAGGTTAAGCAAATGTCGCAACAAAAACCGCTTAGGTTCTGCTATCTGGGGGGTCTCGGAGATGCGCTCGACGTTTATAATGCTTGGATGACAGGCGCGACGCTCGAATATTTCGGCACGAACTATCTAAAACAGTTCTATCAGGTCTGTAAGGATTTTAACGCCGAAGGTTTTGTGATCCTGGCGTCCCCGGGAGAGTATGGTTGTCATCATGTGCCCGGATTTACGCTCGAGCATCGGCCGCCGCCCTCGTACGCGCGGCTCAGCGGAATTCGTTACCACCTTGCATTCAATGTTTGGATGTTCAAGATCGTGCTGCGCATGCTGCGCTTTAGACCGGACGTTTTCATAGTAACAGCCGGAATTGCTTATTGCCTTCCACTTTCAATTTTGAAACTATTTGGGGTCCGGATTATACCGGCAATACACGACTCGCTTTGGAGAAGATTTTCGAAGCTGAAGTTGTCCTCGCGAATTATCAGGCGTTCGCAGGCCTGGTTCTTCCGGTGTTGTGCCAGCGAATTCCTGGTTGCGGCGGACAGCACTGCGGCACAGGTGCGAAGTCTGATCCCAAAGAAAAACATCCGGATCGAGATATTTCTCCCGAATTACCCGAAAGAACAGTTTTCATCTATTCGTGGACCGAATTTCGATTTGCGTCCGTTTAGAGTATTATTCATGGGAAGGATAGAGATAAATAAGGGAGTGTATGACGTCCTTGAGGTCGCCGGAAACCTTGAGCCGGGCAAGTTTCATTTTGATATCTGCGGCGTTGGGTCGGAGTCGAATTCTTTACAACGTGCTATCGATGCGCGCGGCTTGGCGGAGGCTGTCACCTATCACGGATTTCTTGATCGGAAAGATCTTTGCAAATTATGGGACGATGCTCACATAGTAATTGTCCCAACGACGACAGATTTTGAGGAAGGGTTTAACATGGTTTGTTCGGAGGCGATATTAGCTGGACGCCCGGTTGTTACCTCCGATGTCTGTCCGGCTCTGGCGTATATTAGGGATGCAGCAATAGAGGTGCGCCCGAATGACGTCAACGGATACCGTAAAGCGGTTATTGCTTTGGCAAGCGACAGGGCACTTTATCATGAAAAACAGGCCGCGTGCAGGCCGTTGCAGGCTCAATTCTACGAAGAGAAGAATAGCTACGGGGCAAAGTTGACAACGATCTTGGAAGGACTTTCTTTGGGAAAACGATAGAAAACCGGACCCTTTGCTTGAATTCTGGACTCCCCGTTATGAGTCAGACTCTGAGCGTTCAGCCCCACGCGCCTCCCGGCCAAACGTTAAACCGTTGTCGATCGTTAGCGACAACGGCATGGAACTGACCGGCATGGCGATGCAGCCGACCTACGCAAATGGGGCGCCGCGCCGCGGTTGTAGGGTCCTCGCCGCGGCAAAGACAGCGGACTCCAGCCCGCAGTGTACCACCTTCACCTTGTTCCAGTGCTCGTGCTCAACGCAGCGATAAAGTCGCCCGTAGGAACTGACGGCTACCACAAACATGGAATGCCGGATTTTCTCCGCCAACCCGAGGAATGGCCACTTGCCAAACTCCTCGGGGCCATGGACCGTGAAGCTGTAAGGGATACCTGAAATTCGCGATGCGAGCATGGCAATAGCGGCTGGATTGGTACCAAAGTGAGCATGGAGATGCTGTATGCCATTCCGGCGGCACCAGTGCGCCAATATCGCCGCTTCCGGCACATAGACGATCAAGTGCCTCAAAATCCCGCGATCGGAGTGCCAGCCTATCTTTAGGGCTTGTCGAATGGCTTTGCCTATTCCCAGCGGCCGGGTCAACAACATGGCGACCCAACAGCGAATCATTTCGCCGGCACCAGCTCCGACAATAACGTGTCTGCCTTTCTTCTTCTTTGTCTTCCCAGTCGACCAAACTCATGGCCGGTCGCAGCGCGCAGCGGAACACGGTGACACCCGTGCTTCGATTGCGCGGATCTCACGGCGAATGAATGTGTGGCTAAAGCCCGGATAATTGTTGGTGAAGTAAGCTACTCGCACGTCGCGTGCTCCAGGTAATGAACGAATCCGGTGAGGGAACCGGACTTGGTTACTTGTATTCAATCAGTGTTGCAGGCTGACGGACCCATTGACGCCACCAGAATTTCAGGATGCCTTGAAATTCGGCGAACTTGGCGAGGCTCGCGAATAGAGCATATTTCCAGGACGTGGATAAGGTCGGTCCACGGGCAACCGCGATCCGGCAGATCTGCAGAAAGTAAGTCAGAGCGCCCCAAAGGATCGCCGGATGTATTAGAGCACCGAGGCAGACGGTTGCCGGCAGAAGGCCGCCCCAAAAGATTGCGCGCGCGGTCTCTCGTCTCCAGATACCAAATGGCGAAGCCCTGTGGAGCCACGAAACTTCGGAAAACGCATGTCCGCTCCTCACCGCGCGAACCCACCATTGACCAAATCGCGTCATGGCAGCGTCATGCAGTGTCATCTCAGCATCAAGTCGCCAGATTTTCCACCCACTTTCTCGCAGCCTCACGCAGAGCTCTGGTTCTTCGCCGGCAATCAATTGCGGCCGGAATCCGCCTACCGCCTCGAACGCCTCGACACGCACCAGGGCGTCTCCACCGCAGGCCAAGGCTTCGCCGATGGGCGAATCCCACTCGAGATCACAAAGGAAGTTATAGACAGATGCCGTCGGATGACGCTCCCGTCGTCGGCCGCAAACGATCGCGGTATCAATTCGCTGCTCGATGAATGCAAGCGCCTTATCGAGCCAGCCGCGGGCAAAAATACAATCACCGTCGACGAATTGGACGAAGCGAATGTCGGGCTTGAGTTCCTTTAGGGCAGCAAAGCCTTCATTTCGCGCCCGGGCTGCGGTAAATGGCTGTTTCAAATCCAGTGTGACCACAAAAGCCCCGATCTTTTCCGCAGCCAAAACACTGCCGTCGGTAGAACCGGAATCCACATAGACGATGTTGCTTGTAAGAGATCTTATCGATTCGAGGCATCCGATCAAGCGCTGGCCTTCGTTGCGTCCGATGGCGACGACACCGATATCATCCAGATGCATTGTAGCGCGAACAGCCAGTTTATGCAGTTTAAGCCAAGCGGGACCAAAGTACCATATCACACGCGTGGCGCAAAGGCTTGCGCACACCACAGCCTAGAACACAGTGTTGACAATCATGTGCATGGTAATTTTGATCTTTAGCCATATCATCGCGCGGTCATTGCCCCGTCTGTTGCGCTATTGGGAGCGGCGTTTGCCTGAGGTTATATGCAATCTCATTTATCAGGTGCTCCCAACTCGATCAGGTCGCGTCGGGTGCCATTGATCGGGGAGTTGTGGCACACCGCCGGTGTGAGGCGTTTAATGGTTTTAAGAGCAACAGATGGGAGCGTCACCGATGCCGGAAAGGCCAACTCTGCTCCTTTGGCTGCCAATTACATGAGAACAAAATGGGACGTGATGAGATCGAGATAATATGGTTTGGGCGGCTTGCGTGTATTGCTCTTGTCATCAGCATGTCGCTGGGCTTGGGAGCGGCACATGCAGGTCCATGTATAGTCAGCGTTCGACCCTATCGGTTGATGGCGGACACTGTCGGCTGGTCAATGGGGGTTGCGAGCGGTCAGAATTGTATTGGCGACTTCCGCTTTAATAAAGTCGCAGTTAAAAACGTAATGGTCACTTCTCCCCCAGAGTCCGGTCAAGTAACATTGCAAGGCTCGGGATTCCCCTACACGAGCAAGTCCGACTTTCAGGGAGAAGATTCATTTGCTGTCGTGGTCTCCGGCGTATTCAATGGGATACCGGTAAGATCGCCGGAACCTAAAGCGCCAACCAACGGCGTAGCCGACAATACGTCGCCGCGGACTGGTGTACCACTGTCGAGCACCGGAACTCACAGCGCTGTTGGTGGGTGGAAAACTCTGAAGATTGGAGCTGGGGGTCTTATCACCGGTATCAACATCGCGTCGGACGGCACAAAGGTCGTCCGCACGGACACATATGGCGCGTATGTCTGGGACGTCGGAGCATCCACATGGAAGCAGGTGCTCACAACCCACTCCATGCCGGCGTCGGACGTAAATCTTGGTTCGGCTAACGGAATTTATGAGATCGCGATTGCCCCGAGCCTGACATCCCGGCTCTACATGCTATTCAACGGATACGTCTATCGATCGGAAAATCGCGGGAGCAATTGGAGCCGGACAGGATTTGCACGAGTGACCGGGATTAATCCGAACGGTCCGACCAGAGCGTTTGGTCACTACATGGCGGTTGATCCGGCAAATCCAGATGTCGTCTATGTCGGCACGCCGTCGAATGGTTTTTGGACCACAAGCAATGGCGGCACATCTTGGTCTCGGGTCATGAGCGTTGGGACGGCCACCGCGCCATCCGAGCAGCGGGACGGCGGCGGTCATCTGATCGCGTTTGATCCTGCTTCGAGTGTCAGCGGCGGGGTGACGCAAGCCATCTATGTCTCCACCTATGGAACTGGCGTCTACCGATCGACGAACGGCGGTGGCTCATGGACGCTGACCATTGGCACACCGACCACGCACCGGCATTTGATTGTTGATCAGAACGGCGTTGGGTGGATGACGGATAACTCTGGGAATGTATACAAAGGTTCTAACGGAAGCTGGTCAATCGTCGCAGGGGCCGGCAACAGCGGTCAGACGGTTGCAGTCGATCCAGCAAACGCCAATCACGTCTTCGTCGTCAACGGAGACGGGACCGTTATTTTTTCCACGAACGGCGGCTCGAAGTGGGTAGGTCCCATATCCACAAATCGAACAGCCAGCGATGTGCCTTGGCTCGCATGGACCAACGAATCTTTTATGACGACCGCGGACGCGGTGTTCGATCCGAGCGGATCAAATCTGCTCTACCTGGCCGAGGGCATCGGAGTCTGGTGGACACGCCCGCCGACCAGCAATACGACCGTTAAATACACGTCACAGAGCGCCGGCATCGAGCAGCTTGTAGGCAATGTCGTCCTTGCCCCCCCTGGGGGCAAGCCCGTAGTGTTGGCTTGGGACCGCCCCGTCTTCTATGTCAGCGACCCAACTGTTTATCCGTCGACGCACGGCCCCAATAACGCCAAAGCGATAATCATGGGCTGGTCGGCCGATTGGGCATCGACGTCACCGGCAACAATCGTAGCAATCATGAATTGGTTCGGAGCCGATATGTCGGGCATTTCGACAGACGGAGGCCAAACGTGGAAGCGGTTTGCCGCACTGCCTGGCGAGGTACCTGGCAAGATTGGCGGCTGCATCGCAGCCGCCAGCTCCACCAACTTTGTATGGGTTACATCCAACCATGGCAATCCATGGAGAACCATCGATGGCGGATCGAACTGGACGCAGATCAGCATATCAGGCGTCCCGAGCACCGGCGAAACGGGGTGGGGGTTTGCCCACTACCTCGATCGTCAGATTGTTGCTGCTGATCGAGTGGATGCAGACACATTCTACATGTACAACTACGGACCGGCTGGGTCTCCGTCGGCGGCTGGCCTTTATCGTTCGACGGATAAGGGAGCCACTTGGACTCACGTATTCTCGCGAAGTATTGCCAGTAGTGCTGGGTATAATGCGAAACTGCAATCTGTCCCAGGGCATGCCGGGCACCTGTTCTTTACCTCCGGGCCGCAGAGTGGAGTTCATCCAGCAAACACTCAGTTCATGCGCTCGATCGACGGCGGGAAGACATGGGCGGCGGTCGGCAATTTCAAGGAAGTTCATGCCTTCGGGTTCGGCGCGGCGTATAACGACCAGAACTACCCAGCGATCATTGTTGCTGGCTACAACAATGGTGTGTGGGGTATTTGGCTTTCGATCGACAACGCAGTGACTTGGACTATGATCGGTGATTTTCCTTTAGGCAGTTTTGACTCGATCAAATCGATTGACGGGGACAAAGCTAGCGTTGGAACAGTTTATATTGCTTTCGGGGGCAGCGGATTTGCGTATAGGACAAACTAAGCTCAAGCGCGACCTGAATGGTGATAGCGATAATGGGCCAATGCGGTTAAATGAAGCGGCGTGAAAATTAGGCCGAGCGGAACACGGAAGTGGTTGCTGTCGGAAAATTGAAAAAAATGGTAGAGTGAATAATCCCTAAGGCTGCATCTGGATAATTTTGACCAAGTGAGCCTAGCCTGTCCCATTACCACGGAGATAAGGGACTCGGGATCGAGGCGCTGCCGTCGTCTTAGGGATTTACCTTGGCAAAGCAGAGTAAAGTTTGTCCCGCTTCCGAATACCTCAGACTGGTGGCCGCTAGCGCGCGCGTCGAGAGCGCCTCTTTCGTAGGTACCTAGCGCCGAGTTATGATCGATGCCGCCACCAGAATTTGACAATGGCCAACTATTGTTGGCAAAGCTAACGGTGGCGAATAATTCCGGAGCCAGGGTGCAAGACAACGATCTACTTATGTCAGATGCATCCACTTCCGACGGTTCGGATCCATGCGTTGAGGTGGTGCGTCACAGATGATTCAGTCCGAACGATCGGCTCATCGACAATATGCATCTGGCCTGAAATGGTTTGTTGCACAGATAGTAGCTGATTTAGCATGAGAATTCTTATCGCTTTGCCGGGTCTTCATCGATATGACCGTGGGGCTGAGATTGCCTTCATTGCCGTCGCAAAGGAGCTTGCAAAGACTGGCGACGCGGTGACGCTTATTGGTTCAGGGGAAGCTCGGGAGGCGACGCCATATCGCTTTCTACGGGCTGCAAGTGTAAGACGGGAAAATTTCGAGTCATATCCATCGCTGCCTGTCTTGAGAAACGAATATTGCTACGAGGAATTGACATTTGTGCCTCAATTACTTTATCATTATCGTCCAGGCGAATATGATATTACAGTAACTTGTAGCTATCCGTTTTCCAATTGGATGCTCCGACGGCCGCTCTTCCGAGGTACTCGTCCGCCCCACGTATTTGTGACACATAATGGCGATTGGGCACCACGAGCGAGCCAATCCGGCACGAGGCAATCCGAATTCCGTCTCTTCGATTGCGATGGCTTGGTCTGTATAAATCCTGATTTCTTTGAACGGAACAAGAATCGCTGGAATTGCCGGCTTATTCCGAATGGCGTTGATTGTGATCGATTTCGGCCGGGCACAGCTCAACGACAAGTATTCGATCTTCCCGAGGACCGGTTGATTGTACTGATGGTCAGCGCGCTTATTGCGAACAAGCGCGTTGAGTTTGGAATTGAGGCTGTCAGCCAAATCGCTGGTGCACACTTGGTAGTCGCCGGAGATGGCCCTATGCGAAAGGTGGTTGATGAGGTGGCCGCCCAGCTTTTACCCGGTAGGTTCACGCGCTTGTCAGTGGCACCGGAACGAATGCCAATGCTCTACCAGGCGGCCGACGTGTTCTTGCAGTGTTCGAAGGACGAGCCGTTCCCACTTGTATTCCTCGAGGCACTGGCGTGCGGTCTGCCGGTTGTTGCGCATGATATGCCACGTGTGCGTTGGTTCGTTGGCGACGATGAATTTTTTGTTGATATGGATGATGCTGCGGCAGTTGCTCGGACTATTCAACGCGCGCACGATTCCGCTCCTGCCTTACGTCAGAAGCGAGTGAGCAAGGCCGCCGCCTTCTCGTGGGCGAAAATTGCCGGGATGTACCGGCACTTCTTCCAGGAGATCATCGCCTGATATGATGGTGCTATCGGCTGGACCGATCTCACACGCTTTTGCTAGAGGATAGCAGGTGCCCAAGGCCATTAAGACGAAACATTCCTTCCAACCAGGGTGACAGCCTGGCGAAAATAGGAACTGTGTCGCTGACTTTGGCGGTTTTTCTCAACATAATTAGGAGTCCGAGAAAGCGGGCGTCAATAGCGCAAGTATTGGAAAAATCGATCACGATTGGCTTCCTCGTCGAAATCGCTTCTCTGAAGGCGATAATGATTCTCTCAATATGCTGGGCCGTGGCAGCGCCGGAAAGGCCCACGGTGACCGATTCGCGGTCAACGGCCTGCGTAATGATCAAGCCTTTTCGATGATGCCCATATTTCAGCCGCAGCCACCGCGTCCAAAGGGCAAGCGGCAGAACGCGGCTGAACAGCAGGTACAGAAGCGCGACTCCATCATTTAGATAACGTTTCCAAAGATAGGGTTCCTCCTTGATTCGCCATAACCATTCGAAACCCAATTCGCGCACGGTCGGAGGGGCTCGATTGAGTGTGCCAGCTTGAAAATTGATCGACGCGCCCAGGTGAGCTCGGACTGGGATCAGCAAACGGTGGTGGTTGCGCCGCAGCCACAATTGTCCTTTCTTGGCGCCCAAAGAGACCACAAGAAAGTCCGCACCGCTCGAATTGACGTGATCAATTATGTCATGTCGGCTCATCTCTTCGATCGAGCCGAAACCAGGAAAGAGAGACCCCACGCAATAGACCCCAGCCGACCGGGCGTTCAGTCTACCGCATGCGGCCGCAGCGATACCTTCGGCGCCTCCGAACAGAAAAACCCTCAGCGGCTTTTTTGGGGTATGTCCAAAGTGATCGAAGAAATCGGAACCCGCAATTCTGTGCTTGATCGGAACACCGAGGAGCCGCGCAATCCAAACAATCGACATGCCGTCCGCCGTACAAAGATCGCTAAAGAACAGCGACTCCCTGAAGTCCGGATCCGACTGGCTGTTCACAAGAAAGTTCAAGTTTGGAGTCGAGATGAGAAAAGGCGTTTTGCTAGAAACGGCTCTGTCGATACGGCGCAAGACATCCGCCATCTCGATCGCGTCGACCGGGATTCCAAGGATGCAATAAACTTCCCGCGAAAGATCGTCGGGATTTTTGTCGGTCACGATTGATGTGGGCGGAACTCCAACAGAGATCATGAGCGAATCTGGGGTATACAAAGCTTCATGACAACGAACTCGTCTCCAAGAGAATATTATCTTGTGGGCCGGAGTGTTTCCTTAAGGGGCGGTGATCAAACCGAGCGCCCGTAAATTCTTCAACGATTTTTGCAAGCTAGGCCGTTCGTCTTATGTCCTGTACGTATCTACGTTGTGCGCCGGCTCCTCGAGCTGCTTGTCCCCATGCGTCAGGCCCAGTGACTGGAGCCGTCGCCTCCGTCTCTGCTCAATCCATTGCCTGCCCGCTTGCTGCCAAGGTCGCTCCCAGTAAAATGTGGAGAGATGAGCTGCGATAAAGGTCATTGCGAAGCTGATCGGACGCTTGAGGATATAGCGATCAAAAATGCTGCCCTCATTCCACCATCCCTGGGTCGAAAGGGGGTGTATCACGTAAAGCGCATATGAGATTGTAGCTATGTAGCGCATAGGCCGTAACGTCAGAAAAGTGATGAGGCGAGTTTTGCCGTGGCAAAGAACGGCGGCCAACAGCATTGCTGCCCCATAGGGCCTCAGGTATTGGCACCAACCGGTTAAGGGGCTACTGGATGCGAACCAGAGCAAGGTTACCAGAGCAACCAGTCCGGTTGGAAAAAGGGCGCGGCCGCTCCACGATTTTTGATATAGAGTGGCCACACATGCTCCCGCCAGTATTTCATCCACTCTTAAGTGCGTCTGAAGTTGGACATACACGCCTTCATTGACCCGTAACATGGTGACGGCCAAGCAAGCGGGCCACACGATCCAGACACCCTTTCTGCCAGCGACCGCAACGACTATCGCGATCGCTAGATAGAATTGCACCTCCACACACAGCGACCAAAAATGCGCGTTGTAGCTGATCAAATGGCCTGGAAAATAGTTTAGCAGAAACGTTACCATCAACAGTATGGTTTCCGGATCAAAGGTCAGAAATCCAAACACCAAGAACGTGAACGCATACGCGAGCGGGACGATTCTCGCCAATCTCCTGATCATGAACTCCGGAATGTCGGCGTTGTGTAGCAATCCAGTGGCAATCAAGAAGCCTGACAGAGAAAAAAACAGACTCATGCCCATCGCACCTGCAGTTGAATTCAACTGCAGCAGCTTCGGCCCCAACGGCAGCATATGAGCGGCAAGCACCAGCAGAATGCTGATGGCTCGCAAGCCATCAAGAACGGGTAGTCTCTCAGCCGAATTCACTTTCGTCCCTCGGAGCCAAATGCAGCATAAAATACGCGAGCCTAAAACACCGGTCGGCAACGACTGTTTGTAAAGAAGCGAAAAATACCCACCGCCCTAACTCGCACAGGTTGCGGCCCCAAACGGCTACTTAGCGCTTCCCCGCCTTGAATACCGGCATCGAGAGACAAGGTCGCCACGGATTGCCCAAGAGCATTTTATTCAGATAACACTAAAACATATTGATGATCAAATTATGAGAGAAAATCTTTGGTTCCGTTCCTCTGTAAGGGTTAATTCTTCAGATTAAAAATCCATGCTCTGCATCCGCCGATTAAAAACTACCGCCAACGACAACGAAATGTATTTTGAGCCGGCGCGAACGCATTCGATCATCATGCGGACTTGTGCCCGGAATGTTAGCGGCGCCTGATGATTCAAGCGAAAATTCGTTTGGCTGGATTCGTTCAGCCCTTGCCGCGGTCGGTCCTGACCCATTGCGAACCAGCTTTACGGAAGAGAGCGCGAGCGTAGATCGGAAGTTTTCCGATCACATAGGAAGGTATCAACAAGATGGCGCCAAGCGGCAAGATTTCGCGACCATACTTCAACCAGGAAAGGAAGATGCCGGCGGTGAACCCCACGAGGCTCGCTGCGCTGATAAATATAGCCGCAGGAGAAATGCCAAGCGACGTCGCCAAGCCGGTAATTGCTAACATACCGATCACCAACATTCCAAGTAAAGATAGCGGCGGAACCGCTAGGTCGAGCGCAAGTGTCAATAGGTCCAAACTCGCCCTCGAAATGGCCGCAAAGAGCAAGCGTGGGACGGCCGTCAGGAGCGTCTCGATATGACCTCGCTCCCAGCGCAGCCGCTGACTTTGGATGCCGTTGACGGTAAAAGGGAATTCGCTGGTTATCTTGACAAATGGGTAGAACGTGGTGGGATTTCCTGCGAGCGCCAAGTCGAGGCCGAGTTTCAGATCCTCAACGATCGATCCTGAAAGATTGGCCGAGCGGATCACGTCCCACGGGAAAGCCGTGCCAGTTCCCATTAGCTGGCACGGCAAGCCGAGAGCTCGGAGCCCGAGCGGACGCACGTAATTCTTCACGCGCCACGCAAATTCGGCGACCTGGGAGTTGATCGGAGATTCATTCGACGCAATCATGAGGGAGAACGCTTGCACCGGCCGTTGCGTCGAAGCACATATCGCTGCCAACCGGTCGATCGCGTTTTCCGCAAGCCTGCAATCCGCGTCAACTATAATGACGATGTCGGGCGGGTCTATGCCAAGATGGCGAAGGCCGCAAGCCAAAGCGTATCCCTTTCCCTTCCGGTCGGAATCGTTTCGCTCAACGACCTCAGCGCCGGCCGCGGCTGCCACCGCTGCCGTATTGTCCATGCAATTATCCGCCACCACGAGCAGGCGGTCGCCCGCACGCATTTGCGTCTTGATGTCCCGGAGCGTCGGCAGCAATCCGACGCCTTCATCGTGCGCCGGTACCAGCGCGCAAACACGTCGACGATCATCTTCGCTCCGCGAGACTAGGGAGTCCCTCTGCGGGAGAATTATAGCGGCAAGGATTTCGACAAAAAACACCGCGACCGGAATGGCAACGAGAGAGGCCAGAACCGCCAGAAAAAATGAAATGAAAGTAACCATCCCGGCGCTACCTTTTCTCAACTTCGCCTGCGTTGGCGCAAGGTCCGTGTCGTCGAAATCGCGAATGCTGCGCGACAATCGTCGGCACCGCCTGAAATCATCCAACTCCCGAGAGCGCGCGGCTTATGGTGGTTTTGCACTCAGAAATCCAGCTTCCTTATGTCGCGGTTATCTTCGATGTTGTCCAGAGCCCACCGAGCGTGCGAAAACGATTGGCCTTGGTGTTCCCAGCGAGTTCCTCGGTCGCCTCGGATTACCTATTTTTCGAACTGCACCTGACGGTAGAGCCGCCGCCAGTAACCAAGTTGCTGAATTGCGCCCGCCCAAAATCCCGTCGTCAGCGTAAGAATAGAGTGATGACCAGGTATAGCCGGAGGCATGATCTATAGGATCAAATACGAAGGGCAAAACCTGACACCACATGGGAGCCTCCCGGAGTTGCGGAGTAGCCCCCAGCGACGGGTAAAATGGCTGCGAACGGCATTTTGAGAACTGCCCACTTCGACAATTTCTCCTTCTGCCTGTGAGAAATCCCTGATAGAGGACATCGTACCCACCAAACGTCAATCCAGATCCCCGTGAACTATTGGAAGAGGGCACAATACGCTCGTCGTCCAACCGTCCGAGACCGCGTATGATCCAACGGTGTATACAGAATGACCATGAAAATTTCGGCCGGCTTTCTCCTGAGAGGAACTCTTTGGACGGTCGGAGCCTTTGGTTTGGGGACAGTGCTTCGTGTGGTGACAAATGTTGTCTTGGCGCGACTGCTGGCCCCTGAGCTATTTGGTATCATGCTAATCGTCAACAGCTTGAGGACCGGTATCGAGCTCATTTCTGATGTGGGTATCGGTCAAAACATTATCTATCACAAGGATGCGAACGAGCCTGATTATTATAATACGGCGTGGACCCTGCAAGCGATACGAGGCGTCATTTTATGGCTCGTTAGCCTAGCTATTGCCGTGCCCGTGGCTCGATTCTATCAATCGCCGATCCTGGTGTTCATCATACCACTCACGGCATTCAATATTGTGCTCCTAGGCTTTGGCTCCATCAGCCGGCCCTTGCTGCATAAAAGACTGCAAGTCGCCAGGCTCACGACATTCGATATGATCGTGGCACTCGTTTCCTCGGTTGCGTACGTCCTGCTTGCCTATCTCAGTCGAACCATATGGGCCCTTGTTTTTGGCGGACTTTTGCAGTCTGCGGCGACGATGGTTGGCAGTTATTTTTTACTGCCTGACGTCAGGGCAAAGTTTTATTTGTCTAAACGGTTTGTTTGGGAAATCCTGCACTTCGGAAAATGGATTTTTATCTCCTCAATTGTCTATTTCCTGTCGCAGAATTTTGATCGCCTTTACCTGGCCAAGGTAGTCCCGCTGGAGCTTTTGGGCATTTACGGAATTGCACGCAATATGTCCGATCTATTAAGCGTGCTGGTAGTGCAGATTGGAGACAAGGTACTATTTCCGTTCATTGCTTCGCATTCTCAGATATCGCGCGCCGACTTGCGTGAGCAACTTGCCTCAATTCGTATAAAGGTCTTGTTGCTTGCTGCGCTCGGCTTCTCGCTTTTTGTCGCCACGGCGGATATATTAATCAGGTTTCTCTATGACGAACGCTATCAGGCGGCCACCTGGATGCTGCCGGTCCTGCTGGTTGGATCGTGGTTTGCCATCATGACCAACTTTAACGAATCGACGCTTCTGGGTCTGGGCAAGCCGTCGTACGGTGCAACCTCTAATAGCTCAAAATTTGTATTCCTCCTGGTCGGCCTACCGCTTAGCGTCGCGCTCTATGGGCTCCTTGGTGGCTTCGTGGTCCTCGTCTTGGCTGAACTGTCCCGGTATGTTCCGATCTTCATTGGTCAGAGGCGGGAGCATTTTTCATTCGGGATGCAAGATTTACTTGTTACGCTAGGCATGTTTTTGTCGGTCGGGCTCTGGGAGTGGCTGCGCTGGGTTTCAGGATTTGGAACTTCATTTGATTCTCTGCCGATACAGGCGGGACCGTTTTTGGGTGCCAGTTGATGACAAATGCGCAAGAAACCGTCTCGGCGGCGGCTCGTTTCAGAAAGGACTGCCGCGCTTACAGCCTTTCGCGACTCAGCCTATCCCTCGGGGGCGAGACCAGTCGCGAATGCTGCCCGTTAGCAATTGCAGATCGGCTTTTGGGTTTGAATCCGTGCTGAAGTAACAGTTGCCGTTCCGACAGTTCATCAACCTTGACTATTACGTGAGTCGATAGCGGGGTCTACGGTGGCTGAAATTGGAAAAATCCTTACCATGATCTGTAACATACAATATCTTCGATGCGCCGTCCGCTCGGTCTTAAATGACGAGAAGAAGCTCTCCATCGCCGCGTTGTCCCGGACGTTGCCTGACCGGCTCATCGAGCAGACGAAGCCGTGATCGGCCATCAGTCGCTGGAGCTGTTCGCTGGTGTATTGGCTGCCGCGATCGGAATGATGCAACGGCGCGTCCGGTTTGCCCGGTCGCCAGATCGCCATCACCAGGGCGTCAGTGACGAGCTGGGCGGTCATAGACCAAACGCTTTTGTCGAGAGACCCAACTTGGGGGTGCCAGAAATCCGCTTCCGCTTCTGCTTTCAATGGCAATTTATGTATTGGGAATAGGGGTTCTGGATCCAGCGCTCGCACACTTCATCGGAGAGGTCAGAATGTGGTTGAGGATGGCCAGCCCGCTGCGGTGGTGGGTAGTCGGGATCATCGGTGGAGACCTCGGTCTAAGCGCCCTTCGGAATTCCCCTAATCCACCGTCTGCCCCGGCACAGGAAGGGGGTGCGTCAAGTCGATAATCTGATTGAGGCGAGGGCGGAAATGGTCCCAATCTCCAGTCTCTCGCGGCTCCCTTGGCCGCATCTCGTCCTGGCCAAAGCATTC
>Ga0207040_1023_pt1 | contig 47517 bp, 37 predicted proteins | sample Alteio_BWMinCont_72_FD_153279 | JGI IMG/M metagenome (GOLD analysis project Ga0207040, IMG submission 153279) | Enriched cells from forest soil in Barre Woods Harvard Forest LTER site, Petersham, Massachusetts, United States -... | ecosystem: Environmental > Terrestrial > Soil > Temperate forest >... | reverse complement strand
CTGCATCGCATTCAGGTGGCCAAGGCCTTTTTTGTCATTCGAGCAAAGGATAACTTGCATTTCAAATGCATTAAATCGCTGCCGAAAGATAAAAATGCAGGGGTGCTGGCAGATCAAATCATACAATTTCAAGGTTACTTCGCTTCTCAAGACTACCCCGATAAAATCCGAAGAATAAAATTCTATGATCCGGAATACAATCGCACCCTAGTATTCTTAACCAATAACCTAGAATTCAAAGCAACCGATATAGCTCTGCTGTATAAGCACCGGTGGAAGATTGAATTGTTCTTTAAATGGATAAAACAAAACTTGAAAATAAAAACATTTTGGGGCACCAGTGAAAATGCAGTGAAGGTTCAGATTTGGATTGCAATATCAGTTTATGTGATCGTCGTCATTGCCAAAAAAAGGCATAAGCTGAAGCAATCACTCTATGAGATCCTTCAAGTACTAAGCATCTCTGTTTTTGACAAGACACCGATTGGCGAAATTTTCTCAAATCCAATACAAAAGAATTTCAAAGAGCTAAACACTAATCAATTGAATATCTTTAAGTAATATCGAAACGCTAGTGTCCTGCAATGAAATTTTTCCTTTTTCAACCAGTTGCAAAATAGCTATTGCGGTATATTGTTTAGTAATTGAACCTAGTCGAAAAACCATGTCAGGCTGCATCGCAACGTTTAATTCAAGATCGGCGGAACCAAAAGCTTTTTTGTAAATTATTTGATCTTTTTTGGCAATTAAGACCACGCAACCAGGCTCATCAGGTTTAAAATGTTCAGATAATAGGTTATCTACGGATTGGAGGAATGTAGTATCCTTTGAAATTTGAGCGTTAGCAAAACCTGTGGTAGATAGGCAAAAAATGAAAGAAGAAAATGCTTTTAGCATTGCCAGGATATTTGAAAGATTCCAGATGAAAATAGGCCCCAAAAGTATAGGCATTTCAATAATCCGGTCATTTTATCGGTTGTCCGATAAACAGGAGGGTTTTGGTCTGCGGAACGATGATATGAATTTCCCTCATCCCATATTCCCGGTCGAAGGGTTCCTTGTACGTAAATTGGTCCTTCTTATCTTTTAACCTTGCCCATACTGACTCGACGTCGTCCACTTCCAGATAGAACTCCATTTCGCCGATATCCCCCGCCGGCAAAATGTGTACATATAAATTATCCTTGTGAAGAATGGCATATCCTTTCTCGTTCATCAGGGTGTTGAATTCGAGCAAGTCGAGAAAGAACGATACGGTTTCCTTCATATCAAAGGAAGGGATCATTGGGCTTAAATGGACGGCCTTGTACATGGTATTCTACCCATTTTCTAATTGTCGAATGCCACCATCCGTTCCCACGGAGTGGACGTCTAAATGTAAGATTTATTATTTTTCATTCTTTTAACCAGGAGGGGATCCATCCGCTTTTTGCGAGCGTCGAGCATCGACGGCCAAGAGATCCAGCAAAAAGGATTGACATGGAGAGAAGCGAAGATCAGTGCCAAAACAGCAGTCGAATCATTTTTTGATTCATTTCCACCGGATCCGAGAAATTTAACTACTAAGCCAGGAAGTTTTAGATACCGTCTGATGCTAAGAAAATCATGTAGGACTAATTTAGCTTTGAACGGGTCCTATAGGTATCAATTACCTCATGAATGGCGTTAATCACCGTTGGCGGATCTTCCAGATGAATATTATGACCGCTATTTTTGTCTATGATGTGTTTGCTATTGGTTGATAAATGGGTTAATTCATCCTGCAGCAGTAATCGCTTTTTTTCAAGTTCAGCTGAATCGGGTAAACCTGAATAGTTTCCACGGCCCTTGGAAATTACGATCAGGGGAATGTTTCCGAGCATATAGTCCGGATTTCCTTTGTTTTTATACATATCGGCTACGTCTTCCGGGGACCAGTCCATTTCACTGCTGGCCGATCGGTAATAACTAAATTGGGTTTGGGCCCAGATTTGCATTTTCTGATCGTATGCAGAAAGCCTGTCGAGGGGAGGCTCAATGGTTGTATCCGCTGCAACCGGATTATTCTCATTTGGCCGATCCTTGAGAATATTTCTTTTTACGCTATTTTGTATGGCTGGCGCGTTTCTGCCCTTGGCCATCTCCCGAATTCGTACGGCTTTATTGTCAATAACGATCTCTTCATTTTCATTAAGTGCATCCACCAGGACAAGGCCAACCACTTCATTTTTATAAAACCGGGCAAAGGATCTTACGAGAAAGCCCCCAAAGGATTGGCCTACCAGGATATAGGGTCCTTTTATTCCGGCATGGTGCAAAGCTGTATGCAGTTCATAGGCGATTTGTTTGCCCGTTCTGGGAAGCGGGCCTTCCTGGCTCCATGCATACCCTGCCCTATCATAGGAAACCGTCCGGGTTGTTTTGGATATTGCCGGTTGCACCAGATCCCAGATAAATGAAAAATCACCGCTGCCATTTTCAAAGATGACCGCCGGCCCGCCGCTCCCTTTTATATTCAGGTGGAGTAAATGCCCCCCTGCATCATACAACTTACCAGGGGAAGGGTAGCCTTTTTGTTCCTGGGCAGTGATTGAATTGGAAAGAAGTAAAATCCCCACTAAGCAATGGAAAAAAGGTAAAATCAATTTTGACATATTTTCGATTTAAGGATTATTGGACCGGGTGCAATCTACTGGACGAAGTGGGCGCCCCGGATGTTACACAAACGAGAGGATAAAATACTTAAGCAATGATTTGGCAAACAAAGCCTGATAAAAACGCTCTCAAGGGGTCCAAATCGAGCGGAGACGAATTGATTGATTCAAATAGATTGGGTACTTGCTATTACCCCTTGGACCTGTTAATGATTGTGTGGTCTGCATTTGAAGAACTTCTACTTCCGGCCCTCCTCCATGGCATTTTCCTGGAGGACCAGGTCTTGATCAGTTCAGGTAAGATTATCTGGGTTGTATCAAATAATTTATGTCTTGGACTGTTCTTACAAACCGATATCCAATACGATCTACAAAATCAACATAATCTTGAAATGAAGTATTGAATTCTGCCTGAAATTGTTCTTCGTATTCAAACAAAATGGGCATTTGATGCTTCATTATGGTGTTGACGGACCCTTTCATAGCAGACAAATCGCTTCCCTGAATATCAATTTTCATAAAACTAATCGGTAAGCTAAATGCTAAGCTGTCAATGGCGAGGCTTTTTACCTTTTTACCGCTTTTGGCGTTGATGTCTATCCCATAGGAACCATAGGAAGTAAATCTCACTAAATCGGGAACGGGGAAAATGAGCTCCACATCATTTACTTCATGCACGGCGTTGAAGAAACTGGTAACGTTGCCCGCGCCATTTATTTTCAGGTTCTTTTCCAAAATGCTGTACACCATTTCCTGTGCCTCAAATGCATAAATCTTGCCTGATGGCGCCAAATGAGAAAATTCGATTGACATCTGGCCATAGTTGGCTCCTATGTCCAGTATTATAGTATCTGGCCGGATGAAATCCTTGGCAATATCAATAATGGCCTTGTCAAAAATTTTACCCTCCTTGATGTGGTTAGCTACTACGTCTCCGGTGCTATTTATTGGAAGATAATAACTGCCAACGGGTGTTTTGTAAAAGTCAAATCGGGGATCGTCGCTTTTTTGCTTAAACCGTTTGCCATACTGGTAATCCTGCGTCTTAACTATGTCGTATCCGAATTTTCGTGCGATCTTTCTGATGCCATTCCTAATCATAACGTAAAGTGAATCCTGTTGATAAAAAAATCAAATTTATCACATTTGCGACGAAACTTTCGTGCGCAACCCTGGTCGATTCAATCGATTACCAGATCGGATATGATCCGGCGATCTTTCAATACTGAAATAGTGGGTAGAATGAAGCGGGGAATTTAGAAGAGCAACAACCAATCACGGAAATCAAAGTGTCGCCGAGAAGTCAATCTCGCGTGCGCGTAGGCTGGATATTGATAAATTTATTTTCATTCAGCGCGTATTAAGAAATATCGAAGAGACCAGGCGCTTAATCCTCGTAGCCACTTTTGATTATTGTACAGATCATCTTGAATTGCTCATCGGCGTTAAAGCAGTGCGGTGCATGGGCGGGGATGACTATCCCCTCCCCTAATTTAAGCTTGTATATCTTTTCATTGATAATGACTTCTGCAGCCCCGTCAACTATTTGGATATAGTTGTCGAAGGGAGAAGTCTTTTCAGCTAATTCCTCACCTGCATCAAAAGAAGTGACGGTGATATTTCCCGTTCTCTTTTTTATAATGGTTTTGCTGACCACTGCGTTGGGCACATATTCAATGATCTCAACAACGATATGCACTTTTAATTTTTCTAATTCCGTGCGAGAACCTATAAGATCGGTATTACCATTTGCGTCATTTTTCATTACTTGTTGGATTTAAAATATCCTACAAAGGTCTGTCTTTTTGACATGGTGAGCATTACAGAATATATATAATAAGTTACATCATTCACACATTTTGTTTTTTATGGTCATAGCTATATAGAGCATTTCCATCCAGATTTATATTCTTGTGCTCAATACAGATAGTTGAATAGATCATTGCCACAGCATTACTCTATCTTCATTTATCCCTTTTGAAATACCTTTTTGTATCCCTTAAAATATTTATTTACGTGTTTTGAATATTCAAGGGAATATTCAATAATTGCTTTTTGCCAATTGGATTACCAAGGCCTTACATCACGCAAGAATCAAATTCTAATGGTTGCAGAAGCTTAATCGGCTGAAACGAAATACTACAAGACTTTCAAAGAACTATTCTATTCAACATCGAAGCGGTAGTGGATCTTACTAATTTGACAGACTAAATTTTGTAATTTGTGAAAAAGAGTGAGAAAATCAGAAGACTACCTGAAGCTGAGTCGTAGTCCCGCAGTAAATCATTTAAAGACAGAACTTAAGAAGTCCGAAGGTGCTTCTAGTTTTTATCAGACCAAGGATTTTGTGACCACGCATTTATGGACATGGATCTATCATTATGTGAAAAGCAGGTTCGGAGCCAAACATCCCTATCCGGATTATAAAAGCCCTCAGATTGGCATTTACCGTCTTGAAAAAATCGGACATTTTTCCAGGACATTCGCGTCTAAGCAGGCAACTACATATCCTTCATCTGATGGGAAGCATGCCGATCCTTTAGCTGTCCCAGGCCATACCGACTCCAAGACGATCACCATTGGCATCGTCAGCGACTGGGCTACCGGTACCCCGGACGCGAGAGAGATCGGTCTCGACCTGAAAACCAAAAAACCAGACTATACAATTCATCTCGGGGATACCTATTTTGTAGGGACATCGGAAGAGATTGGAGCTAATTTCGGGCATGGAAACTGGCCGCGCGGTAATACGGCCAGCTTCGCCCTCCTGGGTAATCACGAGATGTTTTCGCGCGGGGTTGCTTTTTTCGACAAATTGCTGCCCAGCCTCGGTTTAAGAACGGGCGATCAGGTATATGAAGGACAAAAGGCAGGATTTTTTTGCCTTGAAAATGATCACTGGCGCATTTTAGGGCTTGATACGGGTTATCATTCGATCTCTAAGGTTCCTGGGTTGGAAATGCTGTCCTGGTTTGCTGGGGACGGTCATTTTGATCCTATACTAATGAACTGGCTGAAGAATACGGTGAAGCTCGGCGATCCCACTGATAAACGGGGCCTTCTTATCCTCACGCATCACCAATATATTACCGGCTTTCGAGATGAATTGGAATTTCAAATGCCCGCTTCCCAATTGGCCACACTGATCGGCAAGGACAGGCCCGTGATCTGGCTCTGGGGGCATGAGCATAAATTATCAGTTTTTGAAAAAGCACAGGTTGGGGACGGCATCACGGCTTATGGTAGATGTATCGGACACGGGGGCATGCCTATCGAATTAAATGGGAACGATTTTATTCCTTCAAAGCACCGAAAAGGTTTCCTGAGATTATTGGCTTTCGACAAGCGCCAAAAAGATGTTATACTGGGAACTCCCGTTGGTCACAACGGTTATGTTCTTGCAAAAATTAAGAACGAGCGGCTCGTGCTAGAATACCGCGATGAAAAGAAAGCCTTGTTCAAGGAGACCTGGAAAGTAGATGCGAATGGAAAGATTACCGGAACAATTCAACCCTCCCAGAACCTGGAATTGGTTCACGGAAAAGTCTGGGAAGATGCGGTTCGCTGAATATATAATACAGTCATATATTATACCTTAACGTGTTGTGCATTAGGATATGTTGATAAATAAAGTTGCAATGGCTTGAGTGAACCACCCCGCAGCAAGCTGCGGGAGCTTCGTAATCAACGCTTAGCGCATCCGCTTACGTTAGCGATTACAGGCTGGGACCTCAGCCCTTCGTATTGAATATTTTTAGCGGCATTTTCGTCCCGGTCATGACGGATGCCGCAGTTTGGACAAGTCCAGTACCGGTCGGATAGTTTGAGTTCTTTGTTTATGGCTCCGCAGTCAAAGCACCTTTTGGACGTCGGCGCAAAGCGCGGTGCGTAAAACAGGTTGTTCCCATACCATTCGCATTTGTAGGCTATCATGGTTTCCAGCTTTCCAAAACAAAATATACAACCGGACAAATTTCAGGAAATTCTATAGTATTTGTAAAGAGCTCTTTGGAAGAAACGTTGAAAGGAAAAAGAATTTTCAGTTTTATCCATTAAAAACAAAAATGAATGATTTAGAAGTGGTTTCATTGGCGTGCTGTATGGAAACCTTGGGTATGGATTCGGAAAATTTGTTACGGAGAAAATTAAAAATAGATTACTGGGGCCTGTTTCCAAATCTGATTGGCCGAATCCAATTTAACTGACGACGAAAATGGCTTCTTTCTTTTAGCATGCAGGTTCAGAAGCATGTTTCCAGAAGGCTTGAAGACTTAAGATAGCCCATGGATGTTGACAGCGTTCATCAAATCATTTGATACCGCTCCAGCGAAAGAATATAGTGCCATCAATAAGGGATGGTTTATAGGATATAAGCTGCATGTAGAGATATTCGATAACGGAGTGGTTCAGTAAAGTGGCATTACAAAAGGCAACGTGCATGATATCAACTTTCTAAAACAGGTAAATGAACTCCCGGTTCAAAAACAAATCGTGGGAGACAGAGCCTACATTTCAAGAACAGTAGAACTGGATTTATTCGAGCGATACAGAGTCCGGTTGCGGGTCCCCTTCCGGATCAATCAGCATGATTACCGTAAGCATCCGAAAAAATAGAAATCGAAAAGGCAAATGGAAGAAACCTTTTTCGCTCAGCTTTTCGACCACTTGAACCTAAGAAGAAATTATGCAAAATCCTATCAAGGATTGGTCACCCGATTGGCTTCGGAGCTATCTTCTGCGTCAATCCTGGATTGGATTTACCATTTGAACGGAAGAAAATTAGCTCAAATCAAATATGCTTTGAGCTTTCAATAGCCAGCCCCTTAGGAATAATCGAATTCCAGGTGAATTCTATTCGAGTACTGCGGTTCATCAAGGGGCTCCTTGTCCGACAAAATTGAAACGGTCATGGTTACGATCGCCTATTTCCGCCAGTTGGCCCTCTCCTATCCCGATGCTGTCGAGATGCCTCATTTTGACCTGACGTCCTTCCGTTGGAAAAAGAAAATATTTGCCACCTATCATGCCAAGGACAACCGGGCCATGCTTAAACTCTCCGCAGTTGACCAGTCGGTTTTCTGTAGCTGGGATCCCGGCGTCATTTTTCCCGTACCCGGCGGCTGGGGCAGAAGTGGCGCCACTTTTGTCGAATTAAGCCGGGTGCCCAAACCCATGTTCCGGGATGCGCTGGGCCGCGCCTATGACCGGCTTGCCGGGCCGAAAGGCGGTACTTCCAAAGCACCAAAGCCACTTCTGGGCAAGCGGAGATAGAAATGCCTTAAGCCCCCGATGATCCTCCCCATAAGCCTGCTACTCCTATTTTGTACTGGACAAGCAATCCATTATCATAATGTAAAATTTTTCGACCAGTGCTGCTAATTCCCTAACTTGATGGTTCGCCGGATTATCTTTATCTCCAATCGATTTAGGCTTTGATTTCATCAAGAAATACCTTCCGTGGCACCCTGTCTGCTCTGGCAATCTGGCTGGTCTTGCCCGCCGAAGCACAGAAAAAGGTGGAAGTACTGACGGTACCCGCCAAAATGGAATACACCCATATTGACACGAAAGGCAGGAGCGTTCTGGCCAGCGGACGCTACATTACTCCAGCCGGCGAAACGATCCAGATAACCCACGATCCCTTTGGCATGGCCGTTTCGCCGGACGGCCGGAAAACAGTTACCCTGCACAACGGCGTGTTTACCATCATTGATAATGCCAGCCTGGAAACCATTCGCGTGCCGAGTTATGATGAACGGATCCCTACGCCGTTCTCCAAAGGCTCGTTTCTGGGTGTAGCTTTTGCCCCGGATTCAAGAACCGTATACCTGAGCGGGGGCGACAACGGTGCCGTCCTGCTGTATGACATACAATCCCTGCAACGCCTCGATTCCATTTCCTTAAACGGGCGCGTGGATTCCGTGGACTTTGAGGATAGCTTCACCTCGGATCTCTTGTTGAATCCGGACCGTCACGAGCTCTTGGTGCTGGACCGGGGAAATTTCCGGCTTGTGCGCATCGACCTGATCAGCAAAAAGATTACCGCCTGGGTTAAAACGGGAAGGCAGCCCTTTGGCCTTTCCATCAGCCCGGATAAAAAAACCGCTTTTGTCGCGAACGTAGGCATGTATGACTACCCCCTGCTCCCTGACCTTACCAAAACCAACTTTGACGCGATGCTTCTGCCATTCCATCCCTACGGCAACGGTACCAAGGAATCCATAGCCGGCTATACCTGGAAGGGAAGGAAAATTCCTGGAGTCGGCAGCCCGTTGGCGCCGGAAGCCATGAGCGTTTATTCCATTGACCTGGACAACAACAAGCTCATCAGCGTCTTTAAGACTGGCAACCAGATTGGCCAGATGCTGGAGGGGGCGGAAGTAGTCGGCGGCGCCAGCCCCAATTCCATTGCCGTCGGTAGTAAGTTTGCGTACGTCAGCAACGCCACCAACGACAATATTTCCGTGATCGATTACCGGGAACACCGGATCCTGTCCCAAATTCCCATTACCGCCGACGCCCGGATCGACCGATATCGCGGCCTGCTGCCGTTCGGCCTGGCTTTGAGCCAGGATGAAAAAACATTGTACGTAGCCTTGCTTGGCTTCAATGCCGTGGCGGTGATTGATCTGGATACTAAAAAGACCAAGGGCCTGATCCCGACCGGATGGGGCCCTTCCCGCGTGCAACTCAGCTCCGACGAAAAGACACTGTACGTGATCAGCTGCCGGGGCTACGGCGCCGGTCCCAACGGAGGCAAAGGCTTTGTGGCTCCGGTGCAGGGAACCTATATCGGCGATATCCAACTGGGCAGCTTTCAGAAAATTCCCCTGCCGGATGACCGACAGTTGGCTGCCTATACCAAACAGGTGATTGCCAATACCTTCCTGCAGACTGCCGTGACCGATGACGGAAAAAACCCATTGCCACCGCGACAAAACATCCGGACAAGCCCGATCAAATATATTGTCTACATCACGAAGGAAAACAGGACTTACGACGAGGTCTTGGGCCAACTGGTCTCCGGCATCGGCGACGCTTCTCTGGCCCGGTTTGGCCTGGGTGTCAATATCATCGAAAAGGACAAAACCCTGTATCATGTAGATGTTGCGCCCAACCACCTTAAAATTGCCCAGCAATTTTGCTTTTCCGACAACTATTATTGCGACAGCGACGCCTCAATTCATGGCCATCACTGGATGCTGGGCGTAATCCCCAATGAATGGGTGGAGGCCAATGCCGCCACCAGCAAAACCGCCCTGCTGTTCTCCAAGGCTTCGGGCAGGAGATTTCCAGGTTCCACGGGCAGCATGGACCCCGAAGATTACGCAGAGCGCGGCGGTTTGTGGGAAGCGCTGGAACGAAGCCGGGTTTCCTTTTACAATTTTGGGGAAGCAAACGAAACCGCTCATAACCGGGAAGCCTGGGATGACACGGCCACCGGGTCCGGTCATGCCGTCATGGTCCCGATGCAAAAAGCGCTTTGGCCACGCACCAGCCACAACTACGCCGGATTCAACACGAATATCCCAGACCAATTCCGCATGGAGCAATTTGAATCGGAATTCAGCAAAATGTGGCTGAGCGGAAAGACCAGGATGCCGCAGCTGATTACGATGCAGGTGCCGAATGACCACACGGCGTCACCACGTCCAGAAGACGGCTACCCTTTCCGTCATTCCTATGTCGCCGACAATGACCTGGCACTGGGCCGGATTTTGCATTTCCTCTCCCGAACCCCGTATTGGAAAAATATGCTGGTGATCATCACCGAAGATGACCCGCAGGGTGGAGTGGACCATATTGACGCACACCGCAGCATCCTGATGATGGCCGGTCCTTACGTCAAGCGGGGGTATGTTTCCCATGTACATGCCAACTTCGGCTCCATTCTGAAGACGATCTATACCCTTTTGAATGTGCCCTACGTCAACCAATACGACGCGACCGCTTCCCTGCTGCAGGACTTCTTTACCGACAAGCCGGATTACCGGCCCTATTCGCTCGAATTCCCCTCCAAGGAAGTATTCGACCCGCAGGTAGCCATGAAACGGTACAACCGGAATATTGACTGGCGGAAAGTCCTGAAGGGCCCCGAAATGGATGATGAAGAGGACCAGCGCAAAGAACATTATAAGCAGCAGAACCCCGTTAACAATACCCGCAAGGATTAGAAAATTCCAGGAGCTCGGGTCATCTGCTGAGCCTGCACTTTAATTGAGGATAATCCCTTATTTACCTTTTCATTGTTCAAATTCCAGAATTATTTTCCTTGTTTTTAGTCTGATTTGCAGGATAAAAAAAGGGTCAAATTTTAGAACTCATCAAAAATTCCGCACGCGCGAGCGCTCCTAATGCTGTGCTGGCACTATAAGGTTCCGGCAACAACCGTTGCACCTCATCGAAACGACTGTCTTTTACCGGCACAACCACCGTCTCTAAAACAGCTTCCAACCCTGATCACTTATCGCATTGATCGCCTCCATGTCAACCGTTTGGTCCGGTTTTCCAGGATATATTTCTTTTGCCTATTACTCGACACTTCCGTTCGCTCGCTGACCTTGCGCTTGCTTTCCCCTTGCGCGTATTGTCGCGGGATGTGTCGGATCTTGGTCATGAGGATGATTTTATTGGCCATATTGGAGTTGGGTTTTGTCGCCCAACATCCAACATTTAAAGCTCAAAAAAACAGCCTCTTTTTAATGCATCTTAGGGTGGGTCAATCTGCTCCCCAATGAGTGGGCATGAGCCTTCTTACCACTATGGCGTGGTTTTACCAGTTTTATGGTTGATGAGATTATTATTAATGATTAAGTTACTGCGTATCAACATTTTGCCTTTAAGTTAATGGATTCTTCTTAAAAATTGCTTGAATTTTATATTTCATATCCAATCAGAGACTTATAAAGTCTCCAGGTAGATATGAGATAAAATATAATTATGTTTTATATCTTCGCAGAGACTTATAAAGTCTCTAAATGGATATAAGATATAAAACATTATCTTCTCAATCTGCTGCAGTTGTTAAGCACTTTACTGATATAAATAAACCAGCTTTTACACTTCGGGAAGCAATTGCATTATTATTGAATGCCTCCTCTATTGATGCCGTAAAAAAACTAATGCGAGACATGGTGAAAAGAGGGTTGCTGCTAAGGCTAAAAGACGGAGTCTATTGGATCATACCTTACGAACAAGACGCAGAAACCTATTTCCCCAATTGGCATTTAATACCAAAATACCTCGTAGGTAATTTAGAGTACTATATCGGATATTATAGCGCGTTAGAAATACACAGCTTGATAACTCAACCGGCCTTACGAGAACAAGTCGTGGTAAACAGACAAATTAAGCCATCATCAATGAAAATTAAAGGTTACAATTTTCAATTCATTTTCCATAATCCTAAACACTTCTTCGGCTTCAAGAATATCTGGATAGATAGCTTCAACAAAGTCCCATGTTCGGATTTGGAAAAGACTTTCGTTGACTGCCTGTATAAACCAGATTATGCAAATGGCATTTCGGAAATTTCGAAGGCTCTTTTTAAGTCGAAAGAGAAAATCGACTTTGAAATCCTATTTGATTACTGCAAAAGATTTAAAGCACAATCGGTGGCCAAACGATTAGGCTTTTTACTAGAAATATTGCAAATTGATAATCCAATATTGGACAAATTACAGCAAATAAAAACTCAATCATTCATTTTGCTCGAACCTTCTTATGAGAAAAAAGGAAAACTAATCAGCAAATGGAGCATTCAACAAAACATAGAAACAAGCGACATTACCTCATCTATTTTTACATGACATGATACAAACGCCAATGATGTACTTAATTACCCTGTTTTTTGCTCATGTTCTTTGACGCCCTTAATTAAAAGCCATAGCATTATTGAAAGTTCTCCTACCCCATAAGAGACGCCTATATTTTGGAGAACAATCGAGTGATAGCTGGGAAAGAGTAGAAATGCAAGACTTTCAATCATATAACCTATGCCGCCAATGATTAGCAAGATTCCAAATATTCGCGGAATAAACCCCGACTTGTAAACTAATTGCCCAAATGGTATAAACCAAAGCCCCCCAATATTAAATATTACCAGTCCGTATCTGTGAATATTAAGAAAAAGCATAGCCAAATCATGTTTCTGTTCGGGTTCAAATGCTTTCATTATTTCGCCTTTCAAAATCATAATGGAAGTAATGTCGAATATCTCAATAACAAAAGCGATAGGAATTATCACCAACATCAATGCAAGCATCAGTTTAGCCTGATGCTCATTTACCTGTTTGAACAATCGATACAGAATCAATACAAAAAACACCCAAATGAGGTTGCAGATAAGAAAACTAACTATACCAGTACGAAATAAAAATTCATTGGCGAGGATGTTATTGGCAGTGGCTACAGCATCTCCCTGTACCACAATTTTTGAAGGGACATACATAATGCTATAGTAGCCTGTTATGTCCACAATAAGATACAATAAGCCTGCAAGTCTTGCTATCTTTTTGAGTGAAGTCATTATTTATTCCATTTATTTCTTTTCTTCCTTGTTCTTTTTGATGACCTCAACCACATCTGTAAATGAGCCTTTGACAGACAATTTGCTCTTGTATTTTTCAGCTCTTTGCTTCTTTGGGCGGCCTTTGCTAGGCTTCTTTTTCATAGACATAAGTTACACAAAACTAGGCTATACAAAAATTTGACCCTTACCGGAAAGGCAAATTTAGGTGGCAGAATCCCAGCAATAAAACCAAGTTCAATGGCTTTTGTGTCGCTCCGCCAATACGGAGACTCGTCTTCCAAAAGGTTATATCTTTAGGTAGTACCTGATTCCGGATGTCCCTAGGATAACTTCCATCGAAATCACTTATGACAGTCCAATTTCACATTTGGTGCCTTCCCAGAAGGCATTGGGAACCTGAACTTCGTTAATCTATGCCAAAACAGCTTATTTCCCTCATCGGAATTCTATCCCTTGCATTGAGTGCGCGACCGCAGGTCGTCCTGCAACTAAACGCCGGTTCGCGGGCATCTTGGGGAACCAACCAAGACCTGTTTATCGATCAGCAGGGGCATTGCCGCTATTACCTGAATGAAGTCAATGGGAAAAAGGAGGATTCTTCCTTCTTCAGTGTTCCGGCCGTTCAGATTGACTCTTTGTTGACCAAAGCCCAACAGCTTGGGTTCTTTGGCCTCAATGAAAAATACGACGCGGGCCGGGCTGACGGCGCCGGGATCTTTATTTCCCTGAGCAGCTCGGGTAAAAAGCACAGCGTTGACCTGCGCAATGAGGATCTCCCCGCTATCCATGAACTGGTTGACCGGATAAATAGGATTCTTGCACCCCACCGGATACGGATCAATTACGGGCAATGACCAAATCACCCCAAATCCTTGAATCATGAGGTATTTTGTTTTACCCTTTCTGGCAATTCTTGGTGCCCTCGTACAAGGTTGCGTGGTGCAGAACCATGCCTCCACCATCGAACGGGATAAGAACAACCCTTGCGCGGTGCATGTCATCCTGCAGGTCGGCATTGACGGAACGGATTCCGATGTTATTGCCGTTCGCGAACAGCTCGAAGCCTGCTATGACAAGGAATGCTTTATACCCTGCGCCAGCGACAACAAGCTGGGTTGTAAGGTGCTGAGTCATGTCATCGTTAAAAAATGGTCTGCCCTGAGCGGGGATGATCGCAAGAATTTCCACCACATCAAAATGGTTGATGATGACAAACTTCCTTCCAATGCCGATATCGGCACCCCCAACGGAGGAGCCGGCGGAGGAACCTGGCGCCGGCATGCGTATCCCCGAACCTATTGCCACGAAGCACTGCACCTGTTGGGACTACCGGACCAATATTGTTCCCGGATCTTTGACTTGGTCACGCATACGATCAAAGAGGAAATAAAATGTACCGTGCCCCCGGATCCGGGTGGCGGAACCTGCTGTACGCCGGACTCCGCATGGCCGCGCTGCAGCCAGCCCTGCCTTAACCATGAACACGATCTCATGGCGACTCTATCTGCCGAGCTGACCTGTTCCAATATCCTGGACGTGGTCAAAAAAGCCGGATTTGATCAGTGCCCCAAGGAATGCTGCGAGACTCCTCACCAGGCCTCTTTGGTTCCCAAGAACCTATTCTTTCTGGGACCCAGTTACCTACGATTCGGAGATAAGGACATTCATTACAGCAGCTTTGGCTTCTCGGGGGAGTATACGCGCTTCGTCTCCCCCAAATTGGGGGCAACCCTGGACATTGGCCTTTATTTTCACAATGAATCCCAGATGGATTATAATGTGCACTTTCAACAGTTCAACATTACGGGGGGACTTACCTATTATCCCATCCAACCCTATACCGAGGAGCACGCGCTTAATTTTTCCGCACATGCCCTGGCCGGCATATCCCAGTTTTCGACAAAATATCTCTACTCGTCCGGGGGCTCTACTTCCGTCGATAAAAACACGGTGTATTCCTTCCATGCCAATATTGGAGCAGCATTGGACTGGTCCTTGAATGCGTTCAATATCCGGCTGTTGCAAGCAGACTATACGCCGACCTTTTTCTCCCATTCCATTCAGAACAATTTCAGGCTGAGTATTGGGATAAGTTTTAATTTCTAGGTGGTCGGACAACCACAAATCACTGAACATTTTGAAGCGTTCAGTTGATTAGACATTTCTGATAGATAATTAAGGCACCCTTTGTTTTGTATCTGATCTAGTGATTTCTAGACGGTACATAAATTGCTAAGTAGCCTTTACGTTCGGGAGTATTTTTAATTTCCCCTCAGTAGGTTCTAAGAAAGAATCACAGCTTTTTAGATATCCTTCCATAGCATCTATATCATCATCACAAATATTTTCACTAAACTCATGCAATCTTTGCATGGCTCTTATGTAAGCATCTGGATCAGACTGTCGTGTCAATCTTCTTAACGAACCTAAATAATCATCTCTGTAAACAGTAGGTACGATAATTTTTGATTCGCCTTCTTTCGCAAATTCGGCATTCATCATGATTCTGGCTACCCGACCATTACCATCTAAGAAAGGATGAACTTCACTAATAAGAAACATCATATATATTGCTTTCCCAAAAGAGGTCCTCAATGCCGTAAAATATTCAAACCCTTTTGTGAGTGTTCCCCTAACCAAATTAAAATCCACAAATGCTGTATTCCCCGAAAAATTATTTTTGTCTTTGAAAAGGCCAGGAGATTTGTTTGTCCGTGCCGACAGTAAAATTTTGTGTCTATATTGTAATATTTCTAACAATCTTTCGGGAGATCCTGGGGTGATCATCATCTCTTGTCTATTAGACACAATATGGTAAGTTCCCAGAATATCATGAGAGTCTTCGTCTCGGGTCGGCATTGGTTTTTGAGTCTCGATAATTTCTTTCGCCTCTGCAACATCAAATACAGTTCCCTCAATATAATTGGAGAAATACGATTCGAAAAAAGCGAAATTATTAAAGGATTGCTCTGTTTCATTTTTGTCGGGCCTCTTTTTAAATTCCCTTTGTTGCAATTCAACAAATAGAGTTTCGAACAGGCGAATCCTTTCAGGATCGTAAGGATTTCCCAAGGCTCTTGCCCTAGCGACGGGTGAATCTAATATTTTTGCAGTGTGTGTTGTCAATAATGTGCTGATAAGTTTATTTAGTTTTTCAAATTCATCTTGCATTTGTAATTCATTGGCAATTTTTTTTGCCTGATCTCTTAATTTTTTTACTTCATCTTCCCCATGAATTTGTATTATTTTTTCAAGTTTTTCTTCTATTCCTGATATTGGTATTGTCTTAGAATCTGGGCCTTGTTTTTTGGATATCTGCATATTTTCCAAAAATGCCCTTGCTTGTTGGGATACGTACAATTCTCCAAAAAATTTATTATCTCCCTCTATAGGGCCCGGGCCTTCAAGAATCCTTAATGTTATGCCAGGTAATTTTATTTTTTTTGTATAGGTATAGGTAAGAAAAATATTACCCGTAGTTGTTGGTTTAAATTCTAGAGCAGAACGATGAGAAAGAACGGCACCCCTATATTGTTTTCCTAAAATTGAAAATATATTTCTTCGAATAATTGATTCCGGTTTTTCGTTAATCTTTCCCGTGTAAATTCTTGGAGCAATTTTTTTAATTTTGCCATCTGCTTCCAATTTTGATATTTCTGTTGATATTGCCGTATTGGATGAAGAAAAAATCAATTCTTGTAAGTGTATGGGCATTGGGTTTTCCACTATAACCTAGGTTTATTCAATTCTCGATAAATTTTTTCCAGAATAACCCAAAAACTATGAAATTATTTCTATAATAATCGGATAACGTAAATTTTTTCCAGAATAGGTCATTAGTTTTATCATTTTGGGCAAATTTTTTCCAAAATGGATTTCAAAAGCCTCAAGTCTCTGATTCTTAAATCATTATGAAATGAATCAAAAATCATTACAGATTCGCCACTCGGTTCGAACTAATAAATTTTGGCAACCTCAAAGGCTACATGAAGTTGTAAATGAAACCAGCAAAAAAAGATAAGAATTACCTCTCCAACCCATAAAATTATAAATCAACTCAGCCCAAAGTCAAGCAGGAACTGCTTTTAATTACTGACACGGAATTATCGTGGAGGCGCTACGTAAAAAATCTCTTGCCATGACAATCGATGTCATGGAGCGGAAGAACTCGGGATAAGAAACAGTCCTTGGACTATTCAGTTCGTAGCACTTTGGATGGATTAGCCAAGGCCGCTTTAACCGCCTGGAAACTGACCGTGGACAAAGAAATGAACAGCGCCAGCAATCCCGCCAGCGCGTAGACCCACCAGCCGATGGGCACCCGGTACGCAAAACCTTGGAGCCAGTGGTGCATCAAATAGCCGGCTATAGGCGAAGCAATTAATAAGGCCGGCAGGACCAGTAGGGCAAAATCCTTGCTCAGCATGGTCGTAATTTGCACGATACCCGCCCCCAGCACTTTGCGAATGCCGATTTCCTTCATCCTTTTTTCTATGCTGAACATGGAAAGGCCAAAAAGCCCCATGCAGGAAATGAATATGGTGATGGCCATGGCCGTATTCATCAGCCATTCCGCCTTCCGGTCATTTTCATACAACCGGGCAATGGATTCATTGAGAAAAGAATAGTCAAAAGCAACATCCGGATAAAGGGATTTCCACTGGCTGGCTATCGTCGCCATCATTGCTTTCACATCTGCAGCCTGTTTGTCCTTGGTTGCCAAACGGAACGCTATTCCGTGTTCGACTCGAGGATCGTGTTCGATGACCACGGGAAAGATCTGCTCATGAAAGGAATTCTCGTGATAGTCCGCTACAACCCCGACCACCGGATAGGCAATATCCTGACCGCCAAACAGGAGGAGATGACCCAGGGCCTTTTGAGGTTCCAAAAATCCCAGGGCCCGGGAACAGGATTCATTGATCACGTATTCCCGGGTGCTGTCACTGGGCAAGAGGTTTCTTCCGGCCAATAGGCGCATCCGGTAGAAGGGAATATAGGCTTCATTGCTTGCGTGAATAGACGCTTCGATAGCTGGCTTATTGCTGCCCTGGAGCGTTATCCCATTACTCATGTGGGCCCGGCCCATGGGTGGAAACGCTTCCAGGATCACCGATTGGACCATGGGAAGAGCACGGATTTTTTGGGCCAAAACCTGGGTATGGTTGGTCGGATCCTGCCATACGGAACGCAGGGTGATGATCGCATCTGTCTTAAACCCGAGGTCCTGGGTCTGCATGAACTGGACTTGGTTTCCCATGACGAGGGTAGAAATGATGAAAATCAGGGAGATGGCAAACTGGAAAACGATCAGGCCTTTCCGCAGCCATCCCAGGCGCCCTCCCTTAGCCGTTCCCCTTAAGCTTTCCACGGGCAGGTAACCCGAAATAACTTGAGCCGGATAAAATCCCGCCAGCCAGGTCGTGACCAAAGACAGAAGCAAGAGGAAAATCCACAAGAAGGGTTCGGAAAACCGGAAAGCCACTCCTTCCGGAATAAAAGAAGAGAATAGTCCGAGCACCGGTTTGACCAGCAGGACGGCCAGCAGTTCAGCAAATAAGACCAGCAAAAAGGTCTCTGCCAGCAATTGGAACCGGAGGTTTTTTCTGTTGCCCCCGAAGACCTTGCGAATGCCAATTTCCTTGGCCCGCTGAACGGACATCGCGGTCGACAGGTTGACGAAATTGATCGAGGCGAGAATCAGGATAAAGACCGCCGTAGCCATGAGGGCATACAAGGTGGGCAAATGCGCCTTGCGGCCTTCACCACCGTACTCCTCGTGAAAATGGATGCTAGTCAGGGGCCTGATGGCCATCAGCATCTGCGATTTACCGGGATTCAGGTGCCGTTGAATAAATTCCGGGAACTGCGCATTGACCGTTTCCGGATTTACTCCCTTGGCCAGTTTTAAAAAGGCCTGGGAGCCGTGGTTCAGGTATCCCCAATTGTCCAGGGGGATCTCGTTTTTCAGGAAGCTGCCGGAAATGCTGGGAAAAGAGATAAAGTCCGTGTACGCCAAATCCGAATTTTGCGTCCAGTCTTTAATGATCCCGGTTACGTTTACGACCAGGGAATCTTCATAAATGAGGGGCTGACCAATCATTTGCTGCAGGGGCAGGTCCCCAAAATATTTTCGGGCCTTTCTTTCGGTGAGCACGACGGCAAAGGGTTTCTGCAGGGAAGTCTTGGGGTCTCCATAGATCCAGGAATACCGGAATAGATCAAAATATTCCGGCCGGGTAATGATGATCCCCTCTTCGTTGTTGAACTGTTTTTGTTTATGCGCGGCCTTCGGCACAATCACTTTGGTATCAAAATGCTGGAAGGGCACCACCGTTTGAATGCCGGAAATTTCCCGGCTTACGGCATCCGGCAGCGGGGCCGGGACAGAATTCCAATGGTCCATTCCATGAGCATTTCCCGGAGTACCAATATCAAAGCAATAGATCCGGTCACCCTCCGGGTGAAAGCGGTCAAAACTGAATTCATACTTTGTTAGTAGAAAAATGACCAGGCAGGCGCAAATGCCCAGGGCAAGCCCTAGTATATTGATCGTGGTATATGCTTTATGCTTAACGATGTTGCGCCAGGCGATCTTGAGGTAGTTTCGGAGCATGAGTAGGTAGATTAGTCAGTCCCCAAGCCGGGGAATAGGATTCGGCCCACGAATAGAATGCCACAGTCGCAATTCAATAATAATCAAGGACCTCAGCCAAGTGCGACTATCACCGATGTCCGATTTTGGAACAACCGCCGTTCATTTGCGTGACAAATCGGGAAGAATTGTTCCGTTCATTAAAACCGGTTTGCTTCAGGGCAATGGGTGTTGTGTGCCAATTTCAACCTTTAACCCAGGACCTTAACCATTTTGCATTGTCATTCGCAACAACCCGAAAAGAGAAATGTCGTTTCCGTTCACCAAAGCGAATGGAATTATGTCTTGCCTCATTCTTTAGAGAAAGAAATCAACGATGCATGATTTGGAACCAGCGCCATCATCTTTTGCGAAACAACGAAACAAATCAAGAGAATACTATCCTTTCAATAACCAGGGCCCAGACTTTAGGTGCAGTGGGTAATAGCTACTTAATTCTGCTATAGCAGGCATCGGATGGGAATCTGGATAACAACTTTGCACAACGTATGCATTGATGTTCACAGGATCAATAGAGGTAAATTATGCCATCAAAATATGCAGCTTCCGAGAAAGGAAAAATGATGTGGTGGGCCCGTTCGTCCTAACCAGGATATATTAGCAAAGCCTTGAGAAATCACTAGGTAAAATGCTGACAGTGGAAACAGGCATTATCTGTACTAATCGGCATTTGACCTGACCATATTTTCTGTAAGGGCAGTCCTTTGCCATACCATTTTCCATCTTCCGTTTCAGTAGTCTTTGGAGGATCATTACATATTTTCCGAGCCCACGGGCTCCATCTCTGTCAGCTGTTGGGCACTCTTCGTACGCTTTGAAACCCTTTGCGGATTAGGCTTTCAAATATTCGAGATAACCTGAAATAGTTTAATAAAAATTCTACGTAACTTACTACTGGACATTGTTCCCGGTTCTTCTGCTTCTTACCTCGCCAAAGATGGTTTGATTCATTAATGATTGTCAACCCAGACAAACAAAAGCTCCTCTGAAATTGCAAAGTTGCCCAATTGGCAAACATCAGGCTTCCCTCTTAAGGACTCCAGCTTGGGTATTTCAAGTTTTTGAAATGACAAATATCTAAATTTTATTCTATGCGCATTTCATCTTTATGGCGCCTGAAAAAGATGACTCTGGACAGATACGCAAGGCCTGACCGACATCCTTCGAATGGGAGGGCAACCATACTAAGAATTGTTCGATTGTTCTTCGCGACTTTCTTCATTTTCCAAGCGGCCTTTATTCCGGGATGGGCTCAGTATTCTGATACACACACCGGATGGAAAGATTTCGCTCCGAAAATAAAAAAAACCGAAATATTGTCAGACACCGTGACAAAGGCTGCTGACGACTCCTGGGTCAAGGGCGGTGAATTGGTAACTTTTATAACGAAATACAAAGTGTGGCTCGAGGACGGAGATTCCACAAAGCTTACCACGGTGCGAATTGAATCAAGGGATTCTACTCGCCATGTGTTTAGTAGCGATTTGACAGACACTTGGGAAGACGGTACTCAATTTAAAACCGTAGTCATATACGGCCCAATCGTACACGATGGGGTGAATACTTCGACGGTCAATTGGACGATAAAGGACCCCCAGGGTCAGGAGTACTATCATGAAACTGATATCGAGACCATCCGACTGAATTCGACAGAACCTATCAAGAATTCTAGAAAGCGTACCTACACCAAGGATGGCGTAAAACATCGAGAAACCTACAATTTCGCTACGGGCAAATGGGAGGACTCTGGTCAGTCCTCTATCCCTCAACCTATTCCCGGCAATACCGCACCAGCCTCCGCGCAGGCCGAGCCAATTGAGGCGGACATTGGCACGGCAAAGAATTGTATATATGTGGGACCTGCGGCCATGTATGAGGATTATCAATCCAGCTCTTATACGGCCTTGGGCGCGGAAGCAGGATACAGCCGGGCCATATCGAATAAGACAGGTATTGCAATAAATACAGGTGTGTATTTCCATAAGGATATGAACCAGTACTCCTCAGAATCCATCCAGCAGGTCAACGTGGGTGCCGGGATTGTTTATTTCCCATTTAGGCAAGAAGGTGGCTCTGAGAATACATTCGATTTTTCGGTCCATTTGTACGCAGGATTTGCCAACCTCAAATCGACGATCACCGAGAAAATCAATGGCTCTGATTCGGGGTACAGCAGTTCCCTCAGCTATAGCAATAGCCAGACAGGCTTCGCACTAACGGCTGGGGTTGCCGTTGATCTAAACCTTAGCCAGCATATTTCCCTAGAGCTTCCGATTGATTATGCGCCAACCTTCTTCAAGCAGGAGTATTATACTCACAAAATCCAGAACAATTTTCGGGCAAGCATTGGCATCGTGTTCAAGCTTTGACTCGTAAGCGGGTGACCGAAATGTCCCGTTAAAATGATAGTTAGTTTTTTGAAACCCTTGATGGGCTTGGGTTTCCGGCGAATCAGCGTGTGCGATGATAAGAAACGGTCATATTCATAGCTTGTTGAAAACCAACAGGTTTTATGAATCGGCGGGAATGGTTCTTCGCAAAGGCCCGTCAAGGCATGTGCTCCAAAGGATTCTCACTTTTAGGGTAAATGTTCTGATGGGGTAATTAACAGGGCTCAGTAATTATAATTGTCTTGATAATCGCTACGGCGTGAACCACACAAAAAAAATACGAACATCCGGCAGATGGGATTTTATCGTGCTACGAATAACATTATTTGTTAATTTGTTGCTCATCAAGCAAATATGCAAAAAGATATATGAAATCGTCGATTGAATTCTCCCTCAAATCTTATGAATCGGTTAATAGGGTTAACCTGTTTTCTTAAAATCCCTCGCTAGCTCCGTCAGCTTGTCAACCATAATGCCGAGATAATAGCTGTTCCGGATTAGCGTATTGGAAACGCGAAAGGTGGGTATGCGGTCTTTCCAGGAATCGATGGAACGGGGGAAATCGATCAGGGCCTGATCGGGTTCCTGTTGATCCTCCCCATCGACCTCAATATATAATTTGCCCGGAATTGCCATGTCCACGGTTTTCTGCTTGTCGGCCCATTCCAGCACGACAGGCACCCCGTTTGCCTTTAGGGCAAAATAAAGGGAGATGGCCTCCTTAGACGCATCCAATGCGTTGATCCAGTCTTGATGCTTCAAGCAAAGCGGAATGCCAAAAACGTCGGCCGAGTAATCATACACGCCAGGGGAGAGGGAACGGCCGCATTCCAGGCAGTGGGGAGCCTTATCCATAGGAGGATATTTACCCAATAACGACCTGCTTGGCTTTTTATTTCGGAAAAACTCCGGATACCGAGGCAAAAAATGCATGCCTGGCCGTCCATTTCCAGCATCCGCCTTCGTCATATACGCAAGAGGAACCTATTCAATAACTAAGAGGAATGCTATGGAACAGAGAATCAATTTTTCCCAAAAAGGGCTTGAGGCGATGGGTGCATTATACGGTTTGGGAAAGTACTTGGCCGGATCATCTATTGAACATTCCTTATTGGACCTGGTTTACTTTAGAGTTTCGCAAATAAACGCCTGTGCCTATTGCCTGGATATGCATTCGAAGGATTTGCGGGAAAAGGGGGAAACGGAACAGCGATTGTACGTTTTAGATGCCTGGCGGGAATCGCCATTTTACAGCGGCAAAGAACGGGCGGCTCTCGCCTGGGCAGAATCGCTGACCAAATTGACCAGCGGCCTTGTGCCTAAGGATATATATAATGAGGCCAGAATCCATTTCTCGGAATCGGAATTAATCGATTTGACCATCGCGGTGATTACGATCAATGGGTATAATCGGTTGAACATCGCATTTGGCGCCCCCGTGGGGACTTATCAGCTGGCGCAGCGTAACTAGTCGGATACGGCAAGGTCACTCGAAAAAAAATAAAATACCGTAAATCAAAATTTACGATCTGTTGAACCTTTTTGAATGGATTATAAGTGGAGAATTTTCGAAACACCCGGGACTCTCAGGGCAGGTGGGCCCTCAGCATCCAGGCCATTTTCTCATGCTTTTCCATTAGGCCAGTAATGAAATCGCTGGTTCCGGCATCTCCCAGGCCATTGGCAACATGCTTGACCTGCTCCCGCAGGTGAATGATGACGCTCTCGTGGTCGGCAACCAATTCCTTGATGAAACCTGCGGCATCATTTTTTTCCCGCTGAGATTCGGTCAGGTGCGTCAGTTCCAGGAAGACTTTCAGGGTCGCGGGCGCATAATGCCCCAGCGAACGGATGCGTTCGGCGACACTGTCGGTTATCTCCTCCAGATCTTCATACTGCGATTCGAAGAGCTTGTGCTTGCTGTAAAAATCAGGTCCTTCGATATTCCAATGCGCCCGGAGGGTTTTGGTATACAGCAAGAATTCGTCGGCCAAGATCGGGCTGAGTGCCTGAGCCACTTCTCCCGAATTTTTCTTCGTGATTCCGATGTTGGTATTCATATTCCCTTTGATTTTGATTGTCCGGACAAAATTAGCCGGTTTTGACCATTACTCCGATTCGACCACAACGGACCCGAATAGCCGTCGAATCAGTGCTCGGCCATCTCCGTCCGGATCAGGTCTGCTCAGTGGTTAGCCAGCCACCCCAGCAATTGTCCGATCCAGTCATAGCCCTCATTAGGCGCGGTCGAGCACGACCCCAGGCAGCCTAACTTCCCGATGGACGGTTCTCGAGGAACGGGGAAGCTTATTGCTTCCAGGTCCAATCCCGTATTTCCGGCATGTCCATGCCGTTTTCGCGGATATAGCTGTGGTGCGCGATCAGCCGTTCCTGCATCTCCTGCTTCAGGTAAGCTCCGAGTTCGGCCAGCCCGGGCAACCGGTCGATCACATCCTGAACCAGGTGGAACCGGTCCAGCTCGTTCAAAACCGTCATATCGAATGCCGTGGTGATGGTGCCCTCTTCTTTATAGCCCCGGACATGCAGGTTGTCGTGATTGGTCCGGCGATAAGTCAGGCGGTGGATCAGCCAGGGATATCCGTGGAAGGCAAAGATGATCGGTTTATCGGGGGTGAACAGCAAATCAAAATCCCGGTCGTTTAATCCATGCGGATGCTCGGTTGCCGGCTGCAGTTTCATCAGATCGACCACGTTGACCACCCGGACTTTGAGCGCGGGGAGTTTATCCCGCAGGATGGATACCGCTGCGATTGCTTCCAGCGTGGGCACGTCTCCGGCGCAGGCCATGACCACGTCGGGTGCTGCATTTTGGTCGTTGCTGGCCCATCCCCAGATGCCAATCCCCTGGGCGCAATGCATGACCGCTTCTTCCATCGACAGCCATTGTGGCGCCGGATGCTTGCCGGCCACCACGACGTTGACATAATGTTTGCTGCGCAGGCAATGGTCCATCACGGACAGGAGGCAATTGGCGTCCGGAGGCAGGTAAACCCGCACGATCTCCGCTTTCTTGTTCACCACGTGATCGATGAACCCGGGGTCCTGGTGTGTGAACCCGTTGTGATCTTGCCTCCACACATGGGAGGCCAGCAATATATTTAAGGAAGCGATTTTCCGGCGCCAGGGTAAATGCGCCGTCACCTTCAACCATTTGGCGTGTTGGTTGAACATGGAGTCGATGATATGGATGAATGCTTCATAGCAATTGAATAGCCCATGCCTTCCGGTGAGCAGGTAGCCCTCGAGCCAGCCTTCGCATTGGTGCTCGCTGAGCACTTCCATCACGCGGCCTTCTTTTTTCAGGAATTCATCCGAGGACAAGGTCTCGGCCTCCCATTGGCGGTTGGTGGCTTCGAATAGGGCGTTTAGCCGGTTGGATAAGGTCTCGTCGGGACCGAATACGCGGAAATTCCGCTGCTCCTGGTTCAGCTTGATCACATCCCGGATAAACTGGCCCAGGATCCAGGTATCGCCGGGGCCGGGTTCACCGCGCGCGTTCAACTTCCAGCCAAACCCCTTGAAATCTGGCATGGAGAGATCCCGCAGCAAGAGTCCGCCGTTCGCCTGCGGATTGGAGCCCATCCGGCTCAATCCCTCCGGAGCCAGGGCGGCCAGCTCGGGCCGAAGACGGCCCCGATCGTCAAAGAGCTCGGCGGGCCGATAACTTTTCAGCCAGTCTTCCAGCTGTCTCAAATGCGCCGGATTTTGCGCCGGGTCGGCGATCGGCACCTGATGCGACCGGAAACTTCCTTCCACCGGCAGTCCGTCAACCAATTTGGGACCCGTCCACCCTTTGGGCGTTTTCAGGATAATCATGGGCCAGCGCGGCCGGTCCGGCGCGCCGGGCCGGCCGGCTGCATCCCGGATGGCCCGGATTTTTTGCAGGACTTCATCCAGGACCGCGGCCATTTGGCGATGAACGGGAAAAGGATCGGAACCTTCGACGACATGGGGCTCCCAGCCATAGCCCCGGAACAAGGATTCCAATTCCTCGGAGCTGATCCGCGCGAAGATCGTCGGGTTGGCGATCTTATAGCCGTTCAGGTGGAGGATAGGCAGGACTACTCCATCGTTGACCGGGTTCAGGAATTTGTTGGAATGCCAGGCCGTGGCGAGCGGACCCGTCTCGGCTTCCCCATCTCCGACCACGCAGGCGACGATTAAGTTCGGGTTGTCGAATACGGCTCCGAAGGAATGGCTTAAGGAATAGCCGAGCTCCCCGCCTTCGTGGATGGACCCCGGGCACTCGGGGGAAACATGGCTAGGAATCCCTCCGGGGTAAGAAAATTGCGTGAACAGCTTTTTCAACCCGGCCTCGTCGGGGGTAATATCCGGATACACTTCGCTATACGTCCCTTCCAGATACGTTTGGCCGACCAGGGCCGGACCGCCATGGCCCGGTCCGGAGACATAGATCATGTTCAGGCCGTATTCCCGGATGATGCGGTTCAAGTGGACATAGATGAAGTTCTGGCCGGGCGTTGTTCCCCAGTGACCCAGGAGCATGTGTTTGATGTGCTCCGGCTGCAGCGGTTGCCGGAGCAGGGGATTGTCGCGCAGGTAGATCTGCCCCACGGAAAGATAATTGGATGCCCGCCAATACGCATCCATCTTATGGATCAACTCGTCGGAGACTCCCGCTGATTTCCTATCGCTCGGTTTATTTTCCATAATCGTTTGTTGTGAAATCCCGATAAAATCATTTCAATTTCCCAAGACCGACCTGCTGATATATCTCCCAGGTGCTCCGGGCAATCATCCGTTCCTCGTCCGTGGGAATCACCAGCACCTGAACTCCGATGGGGTCGGCGGCAATCTGAAAAGCATTTTGCCGGTTGCGGGATTCATCTAGCCGGATCCCCGCATATTCCATACCGGAGCAAATCCGGGACCGGATGAGGGGGGCATGTTCCCCGATGCCTCCCGAAAATACCAGCAGGTCCAAACCCCCGAGTGCAGCCACAAATCCTCCAATCCATTTCTTGACCTGGTAGCAAAACAGCTGGATGGCCTCGGCGGCCCGGGAGTCGTTGGATTCCAGAGCAAGCAACTCTTGCATGTCCGCGCTAGTTTCCGAGACTCCAAGCAATCCGGATTCCCGATTGATCAGGTGGCTGAACTGATCCGGGGTCATTTGCTCGTTTTGAATTATCCACCAGGCCACGCCCGGATCCAGATCCCCCGTCCGGGTGCTCATGGGAATGCCTCCGACCGGAGTAAATCCCATGCTGGTATCGATGCATTCGCCGGCTTTGACCGCGGCCAGGCTTGCGCCGCTTCCCAGGTGGGCCAGAATGACCCGGCCATTGGCTGCCGAACCCACCTTCTCGTGCAGCACTTCCATCAGGTAGGCGTAAGAGAGTCCATGAAAGCCATAACGCCGCACTCCCGCCCGCTCGAAGCGGCGGGGAATGGGCAGGATCCGGGCCACCCGAGGCAGGTGCGCATGAAAGGCGGTATCGAAACAGGCGACCTGCAAGCGCCCGGGAAAGGCCGCGCCAAATTGTTGGACCAGGGAAATTTCTGCTGGTAGATGATCCGGATCGTAGGACTGAATGGATTTCAGCTGCTGTAGCAGTCCATCGTCTAGCGGCGCCGGTGCGCTCCGGTCCATTCCGTGCACGATCCGGTGGCCAATGGCCTGAATTCCTGCCGATGCGGGCTGGCGGGATAGCCAGCCCGCGAGGAATGCGGCTGCTTCCTGAAAGTCTTTGGCTTCTACCGGTATTTTCTCCTCCCGCGAGACGCCCTGCTTCCCATCACCCGATGTCCAGCCCAGTTCCGTCAGAGAGCCTCCGATGCCGTTGACTGCGCCGGAAATCTGCTTTTCAATCGTCCCACCCATCCGATAGACGGCGAACTTGATGCTCGATGAGCCTCCGTTGACGGTAAGTATCGGTATGAATTCTGATGTCATGAATGTGGTTGACAATCGAGGTTGTTGGGGCTGCAGTCTAGTAAATCGCTTTGTTGGGTGATCGGTCTGCAGGGGGATTGAATTGGTCCTACGATCTTCTCAATTGCTGCTTAAAGTTAGGTGAGTATGGAATTTCGGCCATATCGGTCCGAGGGCAGCTTCAATTGCCTACTGGTATTTTTTCGTTGGCCACCAAAGATTTTCAATCTTTAATAAGGGCCTTATACCCCGGGCTTTGCCGTATAAAATCAAAAGTCCGCTCGGACAGTATGATTTCCTTCCCGCCTGGAGCCGTCACTAAAATTTTTAACCAGAAAAGAGTGAGCTCGGCATCCCCTAAGCGTGCCGCGGCCAGTGCGGCCGGAACCGCCAAGTCCCGCTTTCCCCATTCCCCCAGCTCGTAGGACCTATGAAATGCTTCCAGGGCTTCTCTATATCGTGCGGCACCTGCAAAGGCCTGCCCCAGCCTCATGAAGTGATGCGGGTTTTTAGGATCAGATTGGATAATGGTTTGATATTTATCAATGGCTAAGGCCCAATTGCCGGTATACAAACTCGTGGATGCGATAACTAAATCAGAATCCTCATTAAGTGCATGCTCTAGGGAATCAGAAACCGCGTTATGCATGAAGCTCAGGGTTTGACGGATTACCAAAAGAGATTGCCCATCGGGTTTGCCGAATTCGAAGGGATGGGCCCCACTATGATGGTTTATGACCATCCAGGGGGCATTATGCTGCATGGCCCGAAAGACCAGGGTATCAATTTCCCGGTCCGTTCCGGGATTATCTCGGCCGGAACGGACCAATAATAAGGGCATATTTAATTTAAAATCAATTACTTGACCAAAACCGTAGTAGATAACTGCCGCCCGTATAGATTTGCGGGCCGGGTCGGTAATGACGGGAAGCCCGGAATAGGCATGGCCTGAAAATGCCATGACAATTAGTTTAGACACATCCAACGAATAGTTGCCGCTGTGATTTTTCAAGTAAAGGACCAGATCATCAAAATCCTCGGCAATGGCCCCTTCGTGGTCTTCGAAGGTGATGGCGGTCATGCCTTCCGACGCGATGGCTTTGGCCCAGGCAACCTGCGGATAGGCGTTTTTTGACTCTGCATTCCCAAAGCCATTCATGATGATCACGACCGGGAGCCGCTTTTGATTTTTCGAGGATGGCTGGTACAAATCAAAATGCAGGTTCAGGGTATCCAGAGATTTGTATACAATATCTTTTTGCACAGATACCTTTTTTTCATCAACGGGATACATGAAGGGGTCTTGGGCATAGAGGAACTTGGTCTCGAAGACGACGATGGCCAAAAGAATGATGGCCCAAAGATTTTTGTTACCCATACCGGAAGTATTTAAAGCCTAAGGAGAAGGGAGTCGGAATGAAAAGGTCCAAATATTTTAGATGGAAAGATTCAATTTATTTGTCAAATTACTTCTCATGGGTTTATTCCGGGTCCTCCCATGCGGAATCCAAGGCGCCCCATACGATTATGTTGGGCGCCAAAAAAGCGTCACCCCTTTGGCCCAGCCTTTCCAATCAGGATGGCTTCGGTAAATCTATTCCTAAATTAGATATGCAAAAGGCCAACCTTGCGCAAGATCAGGCCACGCCCTATTCTTGTCCATTTCTAAACCGACTGTAGGAAAAAGAGTGATTCATCTATAAGCTGGCGCTACAATTTTTGTACGCAAAAAAAATCTCTGATGTCAACAAAGCCAAAGTGGCCCTTGATGAAAAGAGGAAACCCGGGCAGCCGCAGCCCGAGGATTCCCGTCTTGGCCAACCAGTGCGGCGCCTTTTCTACTCTTTACAGGGCAGCAGCAAACTTCACGACCTTAATCCATTCATTTGGTTCCGCGACACGCTCTTCCGAATTGGCACACCGGAAAGGGCAATCGAAAAAGAAATTTAATCACGCTGCAAAAAGTCCTAATTGGCCTACAGGTACTTCACCGGATGGATACCTCCTTTTTGTCCACAGCAGAATGTGATCGTTCAAATTCTTTTTCCTACAAGACTTATTTACCTTTATGTTGATTTTCTTTAACATAGAAAGATAGTAGCGCAATTGGTAGCACACTCCCATGAATAGCGAGGAGTTGCTGGTTCGAGTCCCATCTTTCTAATTCAGAACCAGCAATGGTTTCAAAATATAAGGGCAGTCATCAGACAGCCTTCTTTTATTTATCTATGTCCCAACTGGTACATAGATGCCAAAAATTAATGAAAAAGTAACAGGGAAGGAGATTCAGAAGAGGAATTTACGGGCTCACGTACCCATGACGGACCGCAAACATGGCCAGTCCCACCCGGGATCGGACGCTCAGCTTAAGAAATAGGTCATCCCGGTAGCCATCGATCGTCCGGGTACTGCGGCACATTTTGTCGGCAATGTCCTTATAGGTCAGTTCGGTCGCTGCCCACTTGAGGAACTCAATTTCCCGCGTCTTCAAAGAGATCATCGCCTGCGAGCTACAAGGTAATTCTCGATTACTCCCCATTCCCCGAACCATTTGTCCGCCTCTTTGGTTGCAGCAATAGAACCCCTTTTCAACGATCAAATCCAGCGCTTTCCGGAATTCTTGAGGCTCCACGGCTTTGAGCAGGTAGCCCCGGGCACCACAAGTGAGCATCCGGAAAATGGCTTGCTCGTCGTTATACATCGACAGAGCCAATACTTTGATTTGGGGATATTTCTTTTTCAGCCAAAGCGTGGTTTCATACCCATTCATCTCGGGCATGTTCACGTCCATTAGCGCAATATCCGGCAAAAGCTTAGCGTCCAGTTTGTCCAAAAAGTCTTTTCCGTCGCTGGCTTCAAATAATACTTTGTAGCCATCAAAACTTCGGATAAGGCGGGACAAACCGTTGCGGACTAAAATGTGGTCATCCGCTAAGGCGACATTGATCTTGGCATTTTGCATAGCCGGGTGTACAGTTCTACTTGTGTAACGTTCGGCTGTAAGCGCTATTGATTTGTCCGCAGGATGGATTGGGAAATAATGAGCATCTTCTGCTCCTAAACTACGCAATCCCTTCATAATATCCAACCCTATATTGATTTGGGTCCTAACCCCTAGTGAATTTTATTTTGTTCTAAGTGTTTCCATGTAGTCAACCAAGAATATGAACACTCTGAAGAGTAACAACACATTAAAACATAAAACTAAAATCCATAGGCAAAAATAAGAGAGTAGCCACCCAAAAATTTGCCTTGTTATTTTTACAGGCGGTGAACTTTAAATCAGCCATCTTAGAGAAGGATTTGAGTATTTGCCTACAAGTATTCCAATTCCCGAGATTAACCTAGTTATGACAAAAACTATTTTTTAAGGTCACGGCGTAATGAGTTTAAGTATGGCGCTTACGTCCAGATTTAGTCCGAGAAATACCGCGTACTCAGGATAATTGGCTGCGAATATTCCTCTGAAGATCCCGCCAATGACTAATTGGGAACTCTTTGACAAGGACTGGATAAAACTTAGTCGTATCAAATAAAATCCCTTTGCGTGAACATATATCACATCATTTAAAGGATAAGTACCATTGGGAGCTGGAGCGATTTGGGGATTATTTAACGCGTCGAAATTCGGGCTGTTTACGGTAAATCCGGTAGTTGCTTGGGCAAATACATGAGTATTTGTATCATTGTTGATCGGGTCTATATAAACAGTGGCGCCACCTCCAAAGTAACCTGTTAGAAAATTATAATTACTGGTGATCGGGTTATTTGCCACCCAATAAAATCCGTTTTGCGACTGAGTATTGGATGACACAATTAGTGTATCCGGGTTCTGGTATAGATTCTTGATGTTTACCATTTTTGTCCATTCATTCTCCAGCAACTCGGCATGTAAGTGTAAGTACAACCCCTGTCTATTGTCCTTTCCACCGAGGTAGGAGAGCCGATACATGGGCTCTGCGTAAAAACTCCAAACTGTATTGGTTGTCTTATACGCATATTGATTGTATTGTTGTAAATACCTGGCGCCAGGCTCGATATAATTCGTAGTGAAACCCGTTACTGGATTAATTGTGACATGATCTATGGGATTCAGTAAATAATTCTGAATAAAATATTCAGTCTGTGTACTGTCATTGCCATTGATATTTCCGGAACTGTAATTAATCTTTTCTATACCAGCTATGAAACCCCAATGTGACATATGTATGTTAGGCGCAAACAATTTGAAAATGCCCATATATGAAGCTGAAAGTTTACCGCTAAAATCGAAGTTGGCGGCGTTCAGAAAAGTAATATACAAACTTGGAGCTTTGGCTGGGGAATCCAGCTTTTGCGAGTTAGACAAAGCATCTGGCGCATTGGCTTTGCCAGATTTCACATTTGAATCGGGTGTCCCCGTTTTTGCAGAGTCAACTGAATTAGCAGCCGCCGTTTTTTTGTTTTGACAAAAAGTATATGATGGAATAGAAAGGAGGATAAACAGAAACAACTTTTTCATACATAAAGTTTAGGGGTGGTAGATGGAGATGTTGATTAGGTTAGCGTTACTCTGCAATATTGGACATCCAAATTTCCAAACTTCTTTGGTCTTAATTCAGGGTATATATGATTGAAATGAGCTTTTCGGTGGCCACGGGTTCCAGGTGCATGACCATTTCCTTGTTCCTTAAGAACTCGCTGAAGTAATATCAGTACTGACTTAACCTATGCAAATCAGAATGATTCTCTTCGTATTCCGACCAAAGCAGTTGTCGGATCATGCCGGGCTAATTCAGTTCTGTCACCGCATAATGAGAGTGATCCGGCAGTTTCATATGCCGATCTCGCAAGAATATAGGAGTATCGGTGTTATACAAATCGATGACCCCTTTGTGAAAGTTGAATTATGTGGAGACTAATGAACAACATTCGATGCTTTTTAGGAAGCGTTCATGGAACTCAAGTAATTAAGTTGCAAAATAGAAAGCAGTCCTGAAATTGAAAATTCAATGGTAGAGACTGAATCACTTGTCCTAACGTTTTTTCATATTGTGCCAAATTTAGAATTATACTTGCTATACTTGGGAGGGTGCTTTCACCCTTTTTTGACCGAGGCCGGCTAAATTACCTCCCTAAGAGGATGCCACTAGCAATTAGATAAGTCGTCATGAACAGGAGGGTCTTCACTACCTATATGGCTTTGCGTATGCTAATCCATTCGACTACTAAACGGTGGTCGCCAGAAAATGGAAAATGTCTTTATTAGGTTGAGCGGCATATGCTAATAAGTTAAATTTCACCTTTGCTGACACAATGAATAAATCTGGTATCCCCCCTGTTTGAGCGTCATGGGGATGTCTTCGACACGCACTTCCTCCTGCTCGACAGCAACCACACTGGTTATTTATATTGTTCCAATTGATTGCGCTGCCGGTAGGCATTGAAAATACCGTTCAGGCTTAGGTTGTACATTTCTTGTATCCCGTACAACATGCTGGATGCTAGAGAATAATGCAGGTCCTCAACGTCGTTGAAATCCTGTCGCGTATGTAATTTTTGTTCTAATACTTTTTTTGCCACCCTGTCCAGCAATTCAAGTCGGGCTTCGACAGGCGGATGGTCCGCTTTTCTGATCTCATCAGGCAATGTTTTGAACTTTCGCAAACGTTCTTCAAAAGGAATGTTCCAATCGAATAACTCCAAAATACTATTCATCTCTTGTTCCGTCGCGGACTTGATTTCACGGTTACTTTCAATAATAGACACCGATCGCTCATAAACCCCTAGTGTGGTGAGTAAGAATTTTCCGCCCATAAGCAAGTATTTGTTCCATCCTATCTGGTTCTGATCGTTGGCATTCGACAAAACTATTGTATCCAAAATCAGTTGACTGAGACTGTCAGCTGCCACCTCCTGGTACCAGGAATCGAGATTATTGAAATCAGCATCCGGCTTTCTACTGCGATTATGATGCAGTAGCTGATGGGCGAATTCATGCCCCAGCAAAAAATCCTCGAAGCTATTGTTCCAATAACTAAGCGCTTTTTCAAAATATACATAGGCTAATTTCAGCGAATCATTGGGTGGCATGTTCAGGTAGTGGAATTCCAACATAGTGTAAAGAAAATTTTCTTTGATCGCCTTGTCCCCATTGATAACGCTATCAATCTCCCCATGATCCAGACCAAAAGCGATAAAATTGCTATCCTGTGGATCATATTGAATCAGGATGGGTTGCAGCGCCGCCTTACCGGACTGATGGCTAAAGCTGGTCAGCCTTGAATTAATTAACAACAAATAGACATTTTTAAGGCTTATTTTTTCGGCGTTGAGGGAGTTGTCGAATATGGTACCGAATCGGGGTTGCTCCTGCTCTTTTGTGATGGCCTGGCCTACCGTGGAGACTTTTTCGATGAGATTGGCAAATATGCAGTAAGTAAAGGGGTCCTGGTACCTGGTAGGATAATCACCTGGGATGCATTTGTCAAATAATTGGGCTACGCTTTGATTAATCGACGTATCTCTTACGAACGAAAACGTGTGAATTGATTCGGATTTCGTAAGGATCAGTTGTCTGGCGTTGCTTTTTGTAAATATGGTATCGTTGAGATATCTCAGGAAATAATTTCTGCTTCTTAGCCCACGTTGAATTTCCTCAATATCCTTATAAGCTGGTATCCTGTCTGACAGATAACTTTCCTTTTTGTTATCTGCAACAAAAAAAAGCAATACCAGCGCGAGTATTGTCCATTTCATAAACAGATGACTTAATCCTATTCGTGAGCCGTTACATATAACTTGTTGTCAAAAGGGCAAAGGATCTTAGGGCCGGCCGAAACAGCATGGAGGAGCGCAAGTAAACCTGCCACGTGCGGGGCAGCCATGCTGGTCCCGTCTGCAAAACCGTAACTGTTATTAGGCAAGCAGGAATAAATGTGAGAACCAGGGGCTAGATAGGCCAGGGAAAGCTGGCCGTAATTCGAAAAGTCGGAAAATTGCGCCAGGCTGTCGCATGCGGAAACACAATAGATATTGGTGCCTCGTATCAGGGCCGGATAGACTTTTGAATCGTTGATGTCGACACGATCATTGCCTGCGGCCAATGCAACGAAAACTCCCTTTTTCCCGATCTTCAATATGTCATCGATCTCGTCCTGAGTTCCGGGTGTGTTTTGAATGCTTATATTTACAACGTCGCCGGGCGCCGCTTCTTCGAGTACTGCTTCCAACGCAAGGAGATAAGCGTCATAGTCAGGTAGAACTCCATTTAGGATGACTTTAAAGGCGACAATTCTGATACCGGGGGCCACGCCGACAGTCCCAACATTATTGTTTTTGGCCCCGATGATCCCCGCTACATGTGTGCCATGGCTGTCTTCATTAGCTACCTGATCGTAGCCGACATTTGGCAGGAAGGAGCGGCATCTTGTCTTATCAACATTAAGATCCTCGTGGTTAGGATCTATGCCGCTATCGATGACCCACACCGTGTTTTTAAATACCATATTCTTCCTCACTGACTGAACCACCGATCTCACGCCCCAGTCTACGACCTGGCTGGGCTGGGCGTTAGGGGGTGCAGGCATGGGAGGTTTAAAATCGAACCCATAAGGTTTTAACACCATATAATTGGGGGTCACACTCTTGAAATGTGGATCTTTTTTTGCCTCTTTGACAGAAGCAGAATCGAGATGGAGAACCATTCGCTTTTCGCCAATATATTTTACATCATCGGGGGTCAGGTTCTGGAAACAGGAGAAGAATTCTTTGAGATAATTAACCGCTCTGAGCCTGGTATCCTGATTTACGAGGTTTTGCCCTTGAAGCGCGCTCAGAATATATGAGACCTGGACATCCGTGTCTGCATTGGCAAACGTCACAATGAATTCCCCGGGGATTTCTTTGAATCCGCGCTTTAAGGTGTCGGCGTGTTTCTCAGTGCTATCCTGGCAATGGGAGGACGTTGGCACCATGCCTACGATCAATGTGACCAATAAGCCAAGGGTGATGAGTGCATTTCGAGCCATACATTAATATTTTGACTGGATCTGATACTGTTCAAAAGGTACGACTGTATAGGCCGATACCATCCGGGCTGGAAGAAAATGGGTCTTTTTACGGTATTTGGTTATGATAACCCAAAATAAAATATGGTGTTTTTCACCTTTTTTGAGGCTCACAAAAAGACTAACTTGAAAAAGCACATCAAAGTCATCCCCATGAACCCCCAAATTAGTAAGCTCGTTTTGAGACCGCTCCTATTTATCTTTCTTTTTTGTGGACGAAATCTCACCGTCTGCGGCCAACATGATGGGAATGGGAATACGATTCCTATTGATTTCCAAGACTCTGTTGGATTAATATGGGACACAGGCGTGGACATTGCAAAACCGTTGACACTGCAGGTCCTCAACCCGGATAAGATCGAATACAAGCTCTCGGCCACCTGTTTTGGGCTTAATTGGAAGCGGGATACGGCCATTACACTGGATGCCGAAGGTAAAATTTTGTTGCCGGCACTAAAATCAATTTTCGGGACTAAGTTGTCTGTACTGCAAATCGAGTTTAAGGCTATGCGCAGTGCCTGTAAAACGGATACCTTCGTCTTTGAGCTTACGATCAGGTCTAACGGCGATGTTGTATCTAATATCTCCGGACCGACCCTAGTCTGCGGCAAAGGCCCGGAAAACGTTCCGGCGACTACGGGAACGCCCCTCACATTCCTCGAAGAATCCTGGAAGAAGAGCGCCGGTATTGCCCAATTTTCCGATGGCTCGACTCAAAAAGACTGTCGAAAGCAGCTCGTGTTTTATTACCCCTGTTGTAATCTTATTAAAATACTTCGATACGATAATTCGAACAACAAGTACGTCAAAGGGACCAATTTGGAGTATTACGACGATTGGGAACTCGACAACGGGTATGGGATCGAATTCTTTATAGCCAATTACAACGTAACAAAATATACTACCAGCGTAAGCACAAGCTTTATCAATAATTTTACCAACACCCCGGCCTTAATAACCGGATTTCAGGGCATAATCACCGGAGGTGCAGCCGGAGGAGCAAAAATCGCTGGTTTTGTATCTCAGGACCCGGAATTAAGAATGAAAATCACGTTGTCGAAACTTATGCAGCTCTCTCAGGACCTCAAGCTATTTTTATCGGCTGATTGTATCAACTGTACAGGGGATCCCGTGAGCGACTGTACGAATTTTGACAGTGAAAAAGAGATAATCCTCTCGAATATAAAGACCCAATTTTCGTCTGGCGACCCGGTGGCCGAATATGCCTCTGAAAAAAGACTCTATTTCACGCACACAAAGATGAAAAACACTGACTTTAACAATCTATTCCAGGCCAATTACCTGGTAAGTCAGAACCCGGATACTCTTGTTTCGCATATACAGTCTTTGATCAGTGCGCTACAGACCACCTATTTTTTCTCGCAGTATAACGTTCCGCAGGTTCAGAATGCCGATAAGATCCAGTTTACAGTGAATTTACAACCTACACAGGGGACCATAGGCTCCTTGAATGTACCCAACCAGACAATCGCCGTTCCGATCCACGGTGGGATAAAGATGGATTGGTCTACGGGGGTGTATTACTCTAACAGGAAAAATGAGAATTACGCCCTCGTACAAGTGCCCGCCAACAACGATAGTCTCCAGATTACAAAGGAGAAGAATTTCTCCAATGGGACGGCGGGGATTGTCGCTTTATTGCACATGTATCCGCGGTGGTGGACCGGTTTTAATGTGGGTCTTACCTTAGGAGTGGGGGTATCGCCAGATCAAAACTATTCGGGCATGGCAGGCCTGTGTCTGATGATCGGTCGCGACTACCGCATGGCTATCAGCGGGGGGTTGAATATCGCCAATATCAAGGCTCTTTCCCAATCCCAGTCCCTCAATCAGATAATATCCCCCACAGGAAGTGTAAGTACGTATAATACATTCAAGACCGGTTTCTTCCTTAGCCTGACCTATTCTTTTAGCGTCAGCCAGAGTACGCAATCCGCTGCACCCAACAGTCCGTCCGGCGGCGGTGGGCCTTCCTCCAACCCCAGTGGCGGAGGGGGTGGCGGTGGCAAGGGGGGTGGTGGCCAAGGCGGAAAGGGTGGTAATCCATCTGCCAGCAATTGAGCCAAACCCTCGCCGTTAATCCCCTCCAAGATCTGCCAGGCTTTTGAATGGAGATGGCTTACTACGTTGGTTAAAAACCTTCTCCATGGTCCGATGGGAAGACAACGATGTGTCAACTTCCCGAACTTCGCGGGCGATCAATAGAATCGTGAAGCACCGGGCCAGGTCGAAGGATTGGATTCTAGCGGTTCGGATGCTGGGCATTAAATTCAGATGGGTGATGGAATAGAGGTTGGCTCTTTTGCTTAAGAGGTTGATTTGCTTTCGAAATCGAAACCCAGTCCCGCGAGCCAGTTTATTTGCGAAGGCATTGTGGACGTATCTGCTGAAACTATTCAGCATTGATTTAAGCATTATGCATTGCCGGATGTATAGTTCGCCTTGTGAAACGTTCGACTGTAAGCGCTATTGATTTGTCCGCAGGATGGATTGGGAAATACTGAGATTCTACTACTCTTAATTCACGCAACCCTTTTGTAATCTGCAACCCAAACTAATTCTGGACTCAACCCCCTATTAAATTTTATTTGTTGATAAGTGTTTCCATGTAGTCATTGGGCAATATGGACTTTTCGTTATCTTACTAATTGACTCAAATTTTTTGATATCTCAATATTCGCCTTCGGGAAATGCCCGGTCTGACATTAGGCAAACCCCATTTTTTCCTATCCCTGCCGAAACATGGATCCATAGCGGTTAGCTAACCTAGATCCTTTCCATGGGAAAGGATATTGATCACCATTTGTTTAAACACCTCCTATGCCTTGGTTTCAAAATTCCCGATTGTTCATCCGGCGATTGTCTGTATTCTACCTCTTCTTTGCTCTTCTGGCCATTGTCCTCCTGTTTTTTTTCCTGCGGATCATTCCTTCCAACATTGCTGATGTCAACAGGCATTCCCAGCTCTTGCTGAACCAAATTGTGCAGGGCCTGTTGGAGCGGGAAAAAGAGGTCAAGGGGATTTTCGCACCTCCTCTTGATAGCACCCAAGATCAGATTTGGAGCAGAATGATGGAGCGTGATTCGGAGAATTTCGCCTATCTGGATAACCTATCCTACCAGGCGCGGCGGATCAAAATGAATGGGCGACCCGATCTTTTCCGGCCGGGTAAAGATACCATCCTTAACCTCGGGAACAGCTGGCTCTGGCATTACTACCCTTTTGCCTTCCGGGATAGTACCATCATGGAGGTCAGTCTGCCCATGGGCAACCTGGTATCCCCCCTGTTGGAACGCCCTGGGGATGTCTTCGACACGTACTTCCTTCTGCTCGATAGCAGCCAGACTGGTCACCAACAGATAATGAACATCGTCTATGCCCAAAATCCGATAACCAGTTCTGGATATCTGCGGACCGACACCCTGTCCGCACTGCAGAAAAACTCCGATGGCGCGGTTCCGGCAGATATCAGCATTGCCGGCGCATCCTACAAGATCTTTTTTTGCCCCTTTCCCCTGCGCCGGCAGCACCTGTTGCTGGCGGGGCTCATCGATAAAAATGAATATAATGATCGCATCCGCAAGACCCCGATCGATTTCATACCGGTATGTATCGTCCTGGTGCTTACCCTGCTGATCATTCTTCCTTTCATTAAACTCTTTACCATCAGCCGGAAGGAAGCCATCAACCGGACCGATATTGGCGTCACGGCCGCTTCTTTCTACCTGGGAACTGCCTGCGGATGCCTGATCCTATTCTACGCCCTGCTGCACATCATCAACGGCTTTACCTTCGGCCGCCGCCTGGACAATATTGCCAACCGCCTCCAGGCTTCGGTAGAATGCAATATCTCGGATGCTACAGCCCGACTGAGTGCCTATGATCAGCACCTTAGCCAGATCCATAGCCTTTACCCTTCTTTTTCCTTTTGCTTGTGGAGTCCTAGCGATACAGGAACCTGTATGCGGCAATTGGACAGTGTGATGGCTTCGCTTTCGGACCGGCATACCAGCCGCGTGTTCTGGGTCGATACCAATGGCCTGACCATTGCCAAATGGAACCCCTCCGACTATATCGCCCCAAAGACTGAGGTCAGCAGCTATGCGTATTTTACCCGGTTTAGGGACGGCGTCGCGCAGGATTCTAGCGGCAACTCCTTTGTGGTCGTCTATGGGGGTAAGTCAAACGTTACTGGAGAATTCCAAATGTTCGTTATCCGAAAATCCAACCAGAAATTCACCAGTCAGCCGGACGCATCGGGTCATTCCCACAGCGCCAAGAGCTATGCTATCGTAGAAGCGATGCAGATGGATATCAACGAGCATCCTGTCCTTCCGGAAGGGTTTGGATTCAGTTTGACCGACCGCGACGGCCTGGTCTTGGTTAGTTCCGACCCTTCCGAAAACCTCCGCGAGAATTTCCTGGAGGAAGCCAACTATGATCCGGCGCTGCGGGACGCCCTTAACGGAAGAAATCCCGGCGCCAATCTGAACCTCCCAATCTCCGGGCAGACTTTACTGACCCAGGTGCGATCGATCAACGGGCAGCCCCTTGACCTGGTTGTGTATTACGACCAGCGCTTTTTGTCCCAAAACACCGTGCGCCTTTTGCTCTTTACCATTCAGGCCTTGTTTTGGCTCGCCCTGGGGATTGTGGCCTGCCTGATGATTTCGACTTCGCGCAAATTATCCCCTACCCGTCTGCTGTTTCGCATTGCTTCGGTGGAATGGATCCGGCCTACGGCCGCCAACCAGAATTCCTACCGGTTTACGGTCGTTTATTTCGGGATCCTGATCAGTTTTTACCTGTTATTCTACCTCGCTATGGCGTTATGTAATCAGGACGGCGGTTCATTGTTCTATATTTCCCTGATCACCCCCTTTTTCGCCATCTGGGCCTTTGTAGTAGCCCGAAAAAAGAACTATGCAACTACCTCCGAAAATGAGGCCACGAGGGCGACGTTCGGCTTGGGCAAGTATCCATCTTCCATGACCAACGAAGCCATCCGGGCCGTTTTCCGGCTGGGCAAATATCCGGCCTACTTTACCGTAGCCCTGAACCTAATCCTGGTCTTTCTCATTACCCGGACCGGCCAGGTAGGTGGGTCCCTGGCTTGGCTGACCGCTTACGAACTTTTGGCATTTGGCCTATTGTTGTACCTCAGTGGCAAGGAATTGAGCCAGCCTTTTTCCAAAATGACTTGGCTCTTCCGCGACAGCCGCAATTACGAGATCTCCCTTATTTTCTCCATCATCCTGGTCAGCCTGCTTCCCTCCGTCGGCATCTTGACTTATGCCTATCAGTCTGAAAAATTGCAATACAAGAAGGAAAAGCTCCTCAGCTATGGAAACGAGATGGCCGGATGGCTTGAGTACCTCAATCGCGATTTCCTGGTAGGCCTCAAGCCAGCAGTCCGGAATGCTAAAGGGGACAGTCTTAGCCAACACGATCTTTTCCTGACGGCGGGTGATCGTGTAGGAACGGTGCCTCCCGCGCCGGACTCCGCCGGTAGCACCCCGATGCCCGATGAATTATATCGGAACCTGGTGAATGGAATCGCTTTAGCTGGGGGAGCGAGCAGCGCCTACCTGGTCGTCGGCTCTGCCTCGGATAATGCGGAGTGGAAGTTTTCCCTCTGCCGTCAGGGCCTTCTGGGAAGACCCGAACTTCGGCTGGCTTATCAGCCGGTCCAGACAGGGACAGGCATCCTGCCCATATATTCCAGTACGCTCCTGCAGAATATCGTGCTGGACTTTATTCGCCTGCCCGGACCCTTTGTCTTGCTTTGCCTCCTGCTGACCTGCCTCATGGGGGTCATCGCCCGTAGCCTGGTCCTGGCAACCGTTCGGCTGATGTTCCTGCGTGACTTCATCGACCAGAACTGGGTGATTGGAAGTTCGGACTACCTCAAGCAGAAATTGAACGAAACGCAACCCAGCGGCATTAAAATTTCCGGATTGACCATCATCAATCCTTTACCGGCGGACTTTTTTGACCAGGAATGGAATCCGGCTCCCGGCTTGACTTCAGCCGATACCGTTTTGGAACAGGAAAACCGAATCCTGGCGATCAACCAAGCATTCAGCCAGACCTATGAAAGCATTTGGAAGGGACTCAGTTCCGGCGAACAATATGTCCTGTTCGACTTTTGCACCGATCTCTATACCAGCTACAAGAATGCCGAGACCTTCATCATCCTGATCCAGAAAGGGATCGTAGTGAAGCGGAACCGCAGCTGGAGCCCGTTCAGTCTAAGCTTCCGGCAATTTGTGTTATCCAAGCAGGACGGGCCCGATATCCGGAAACTGCTGACGGAATACCGGACCACCGGAAGCTGGCAGGCGCTGCGCACCGTGATACTGTCACTTATTGCCGTGATTGGGGTGGTCGTGATCACCACGCAAACAGATTTCTCGCGGCAAATTCTGGCCCTAGCCGCCTCATTCACCGCCTTGCTGCCTTTATTGACGTCCATGTTGCGAGGCAGTTCGAAAGGCGGTCAGGCGCAAAAAGGGAGCTAGAGAATCTGCGAATGAATAACAGAATTCACCAGCCTACCCTTTCAACTTAAAAATAGACTCCAGAAATTGAAACTTTTGAAAGCAATTATGGATTAACATAAACAAGGGGACTTCTGAGTCCAATTCATTACCGTCCGATTATTCGAGAACCCTCAGCTCCACGAAATAGCCTAGCTTTTCGTGCTAATCACTGCAAAACATCTTTTTTACTGAATCATTTGCTAACTGTAGCACATCCTATAGAAATCTCCGCGAACGGTTGTACTATTCTAAGTATTGGGCGGACAGTTTGCTGGAACGCATTGCGAATATTGCTGTCAATAATTCCGTTTACTTTTACCAATGCAAATCCGAGACATGAATTTAAGAAAAGTAAAAGTAGGGGTAGTTCAAGCTACACCGGCTCTTTTTGATATTGCGAAAACCGTGGAAATCATTGGCCATTGGATTGAAAAAGGCGCTCAAATGGGTTGCGAACTGTTACTTTTTCCCGAGTCCTTTATTCCTTGCTACCCCAGAGGACTGAGATTTGACGCGGTAATTGGAAAACGGACAGCACAGAGCCGGGAAGTTTGGTTGGACTATTGGACCAACAGTTTGGAATTGTCTTCTGAGCATTTGAAAAAAATTAGCCGTGCCATCAAAAAAGCCGAAGTAATGGTCGCCTTGGGGGTAACCGAAAGGGAGACCATTGGGGGTTCTTTGTATTGCTGTTTATTGTATTTTGGTAAAGACGGTGCTTTGCTTGGCAAACATCGAAAACTGAAGCCTACGGCCCTCGAAAGATATATTTGGGGCGAAGGTGACGGCACCTCGTTAACTACCTTAAATACCCCTTTGGGCATAATCGGAGGACTGATTTGTTGGGAAAACTATATGCCTTTGGCTCGAATGGCCTTATATAGTAAAGGGGTTGAGATATGGCTTGCTCCGACGGCGGATGCACGACCGGCATGGCAGAGCACCATGCAGCACATTGCTTTAGAAGGCAGGTGCTTCGTTTTAGCCAGTAATCAATTGGTCAAAAGATCAGACTATCCAGAGAAATATCAGCGCGAACTGGCTAGCGAGCCAGATATCCTGTGCCCGGGAGGCAGCGTAATTATTTCACCAATGGGTGAAATTCTGGCCGGGCCGTTGTGGAATGAAGAGGGCTTAATTGCAGCTGAGCTTGATTTTTCCCTACTTGCAAAATCCAAACTTGATTTTGATTGTGTTGGCCATTATGCGCGGCCGGATGTATTTGAATTTCTTGCGAATAAGCAGCCTGAATCAATTAATGTAGAATAGTCATTCTTTGAAAACGCATATTCCGTACTCTGCCGCCACCTAACGTGAAGCCGGAAACCTGGTTTTTCCCGCTTGAATAAAAATCAAGTGTCTGCGGGCAGAGTGGTCAATATTTTTATGCCCCCCTCAAAGGCGGAGTCGACACCTTAACCCTTGCGAATGATGTGTTTTAAGATAGAATCGGGGTGGAAGGCTGGCCCATGGAAGTTGTTGCTACCGGCCTTAGCGATATAAATAAGTATTTCCATATTTATTTTGGGGATACAAGCGCAATAAATTTCCTTCAAACACAACTCTGGATTTCCCTTACGAATTATGATTCTTCGTACAGTACCAATACATGGACACGAACCGAGCTTGGCAGCCTTGCCAATGGATATATCGCCGAACCTACGCTGGGGAAGGGGTCTATTTATTAACCGGATACGCCTTAGTGCCAATACCTGGGGCGTTCAGAATAAAAAGAACCAAATGATTATCACTCCCACAAAATCAAATCAGGCGGTTAGTTCAAATTCTTAGTAATTTAACTGGCTCAATATGAGAAAGCGAAGGGATTTTCTGAAATGGACAGGACTTGCCGGACTAAGCGTAATTTCCAGGTCAGTGCAGGCATTTGGTCCCCATCACCAGGATCTTCCATTCGATCCGGATTTGAATTCTTTACCTAAGAATATGCATTCAGACGACGAGGCACTCTCGGTGATTGGCCTATATGGGCCTTGGGCTGCCGGTTTGACGGCGAATAAATTGCCATCATTTTCGTTTCGCCGGAAGGAATCGTCGAATCTCGAAGCCTGGCGTGCTGATGCCAGAAGGCGCTTGCAAGAGCGAATGGCAATTCCTGATCTCGGGGGAATCCCTGAAGTGGTTGTCAAGAAAAAATTCGAATACGATGGATTGCAAGTGGAAGAATTGTCCTGGCAGCTTCCCTATGGAAGACCTACCGACGGGATCCTGTTGAAGCCACTCCAAGCCAAAGCCCCTCTCCCGGCAATCTTGGCCTTTCATGATCATGGGGGCAACAAATATTTTGGTTCTCGTAAAATTACCCGGACTTCAGATCAGCAGCATCCCTTGCTGGATGCGCATCAAAAGCAATATTATGAATCGGTTGCCTGGGCCAATCAAGTGGCTAAACGGGGATATGTCGTGCTGGCAATGGACGCTTTTTCCTTTGCCAGCCGACGGGTCATGCTTCAAGATGTACCCCTTTCCCTGCGGAACGGATTGACAGACGATGATCCGGAAAATCCAACACATATCAGCGCCTATAATGCTTGGGCTGGCGAGCATGAACATATAATGGCGAAATCCCTGTTCAGTGCCGGAACGACCTGGCCTGGCGTTTTTTTTGCCGAAGACAGAAAAGCGCTGGATATATTATGTTCAAGGGCTGATGTTGATCCCACCCGCATTGGATGCGGCGGCCTTTCCGGCGGAGGCCTGCGGACGGTATTTATGGCCGGCCTCGATCCAAGGATCCGATGCGCGGTATCTGTCGGGTTTATGACTACCTGGAAGGACTTTCTGCTCCACAAATCCATTAACCATACCTGGATGGTCTATGTGCCCCTTTTGCCCAATGAATTGGATTTTCCGGAGATCCTGGGTTTGCGTGCCCCTCTTCCATCGCTGGTGTTAAACAATGAAAGCGATGACCTGTATACTCCTGCTGAAATGCGGTCCGCAGATGATATTCTTCGCGAGGTTTATCAAAAAGCTGGTGCATCTAATAACTATAAATGTTCTTACTATCCCGGCCCTCACAAATTCGACCGGAAAATGCAGGAGGATGCATTTGATTGGTTTGACAAATGGCTGAAATAATGAGCTTACTCCTGCAAGGGTCAATCTTTCGCCCCAAGTGCCCCCATCGAATAAGGATACCCCCTACGGAGGCAACTCTTGGAATCCTTGCCTAGTGATTGGCCATTCGTATTGCTGAATGGTCTATTTCCAGAAAAACAACCGTCCGGCCCCTGGGATCATAGGACGGCATATACAAAATATACCCAAAGGCGTTCAGATCCCGCAGGCATTGATTGTACGTTGACCTGGCCTGAATTTTAGCCAGGGGCATGATGGCGGACTTGCAAAGGATGAGCGGGTCGCCCGACCCGCTCATCGTCCAGGCGTAGAAAATCGCGACATAGAGGCTGACATGAAAAGGAGTAATTCGGGGATCCTCCTTGCTTGCATCCAGAAAAGATTGCAATACCTCCCAACTGGACATTGGTGCAGATTCGGTCATCTTCCCCTGGATTTCGGCCGGAGCGCGTTTCCCCGCAGCCGCTGGAAGTCATTCACCTTCGGCGTATACCATTTACGTGGGGCAGGTTTCATATCCAATGAACCATCGGCATTTTTCAACTCCACCCGCTTTTCCTTGCGGAAGCCATTCATGTCGACCACCCGCTCCCCGCCGTCGTATATATTCAAGCTTTTGTATTGGGGACAGGCTTCGAGCCAATACCTGCCTTCCACCCCGTCGCGATCGATCGTCAATTCCAGCTTGTTTCCGTGCCTCAAGGAACCCAGAATCACATCTTTCTGATTCGGATTTTCCAATTCTTTGATTTTGAATTGGTCCAGGGTTTTCTCCAGCTCATACCCATAGTTCTGATGAAACTCCCGGTATCCGAAATTGCCGTGTTGGTCCTTTTTGCCCCACTTGATCAGGATCCAGGCATTGTATGGTTCTCCGCGGCTATTGTGCATATCCTTGTTGACCGATCTTCCCTCCAGGAGATTGCAGCCCTCCTCCAGGCTCAGGCCTACGGCTGTATAGATGTAAAAGGTTTGGGCCAGCTCCTGTTGGTACCAATCGGGCGCCTCCATGCATACCCGGAACTGCTCAAAATAATAGCGATCCTCCCGGGAAGTCCTTTTAAAGAATAACTCCAGCCGGATCGTCCGATCCCGGTAGAAAAACTCCTCCTTCCATTGGATTTCTTTGTCTCCGCGTTCCATGCCCTGCTCGAGGGCATCCGTATTGGAGCTGCCGAATCCCAGATCGGTGAGCTGCTGCCTCAGATAGAGCAAATTGTCCCTAGTCATAATTGAACTTTTATTGGGTGAATCATCGTTTATCATAATGCCCGGGAGAGCATCCGTTTGGCTATGCGCAACATGAGCAGGCGTTTCGGCTGGGTTTGCCTCAGCTCAACGACGAACTCCTTATTGGGTGGGCAGAAAAAAGGGGGAAAGGCGAGGACAAATGCCCCGCGGGTCCCGGACGGGACCGCGGGGCATTGCTTGTACACGGGGCTAACCTCTTCTTCCTGCGTCGCGGTGCGGCTCACCTGGCTCGTATTCCGCAGGATGCCGGTGACGGATCCCGCCCGGTAATCCAATGATGAACTATTCCGCAATTCCAGGCGAAGCCAGACCATGCCCTGCAGAATGGCCATTCCCCGCAGGCGAAGGCGGAGACCGGGCCCGCTCGTTTCCGTTTTCCGTAGGTAATGAACGGAAGGGATTTTACGGGCCAAACTATCCATCAGCGAT
>Ga0207040_1022_pt1 | contig 47625 bp, 43 predicted proteins | sample Alteio_BWMinCont_72_FD_153279 | JGI IMG/M metagenome (GOLD analysis project Ga0207040, IMG submission 153279) | Enriched cells from forest soil in Barre Woods Harvard Forest LTER site, Petersham, Massachusetts, United States -... | ecosystem: Environmental > Terrestrial > Soil > Temperate forest >... | reverse complement strand
CTGATGATCGCCTGTTCCCCGGCTGCTCGATTATTGAGCGCGAACTGTGGAATCCACTGAGTGACTTTATCATCCAATGACAATTTCTTTTCCTGGGCGAGCATGGCCAACGCCGTTGCCGTGAACGCTTTGGAATTGGAACCGATCATGAACAGCGTATTTTCATCCACCATGTCCTGGGCCCCCAGGCGCTTCACTCCATATCCTTTGCAGACTACGACTTTTCCGTCTTTGATGATGCAAAGGGAAAGGCCGGGAATATGCCAGTCCTGCAAGGCATGATTCACATAATTGTCCAGGCTATCGTGGACAAAAGCGCGGCCGCCGTTCTGTGCGAGCCCTTGGGCCACGGAAAACAGGCAAACTAAAATGCTGGGAATGATGCCATTTTTTCTCATATGCATTGTATTTAAAATGGAAATGGGGTTTTTTCTTGAAATTTTTCGCAGGGTCGTCTTGTCATTCGGTTGTTTCTACTTAGTCACGAAGGGGTTGGGAACCTCCTGAATGATCGAACCGACTTTTTTCTCGTTGGTACCCCCGTTCGGGCAGCATCCGGCAGAGCAGCAGCTCCAATTGGGAAGCGTTCACCTAGTTGTTTAATCAGTAATGGCCTGATAAGCCATTACTTTGAACTTGTCCACGATATCTCCATGACTGTTGGGATATAGCTGAATCATGAGCAGGCCCACCAGCTTTTCTTTGGGATCGGCCCAATAAGCGGTGCCGAAATATCCGCCCCAGGAAATCGTACCAATATTAACGGGCAGCCGGGCACTTCCTTTTTCTGTCTCTATCTCGAAGCCCAAGCCAAACTTGTTGTCTCCCAGCTTCATGTCGCCGATCTGATTCGTGGTCATCAGGCGTACCGTATTGCGGGACAAAATGCGGTGGCCATTATATTCGCCGCCATTGAGCATCATTTGCAGGAAAATAGCATAGTCCATCAACGTAGAGCTAAGCCCGGCTCCTCCGGAAAAGAAGCGGCCATGCGAATCAGGATACGACGCCACAGGCTCATTGGCAGCTACCTGGACCAGTCGGTGAACCGAGTCCTCGGTATATAGAGTAGCCAGACGGCTCTGCTTCTCGGCCGGCAGGTAAAAATAACTGTCCTTCATGCCCAGCGGCTCGAAAATATTGCGGCGGAAAAATTCATCCAGACTCGTGCCGCTCCAAACTTCCACCAGGTATCCCAGCAAATCAACGCCAAAACTATAAGTCCAGCTTTCCCCGGGCTGATGAACCAGAGGAAGCGCAGCCAATTTTTTCATTACCGTATCTAACCGATAGTAGGGGGTCCCAATCCCGACTGGGATTTTAGCCTTGGCATAGATCGCAACCATTGGCTTGGACCCGATCAACGGATAGTCCAGGCCGGAGACATGCGTGAGCAGGTCGCGAACCGTTATCTGTCGCTTGGCCGCCACGGTGGTATACGTCGTGTCGGAGGGATTGAAACTAGCCAGGACGCGAGTATCCCGGAATTCCGGGATATACTTGGATATGGGATCATCCAGCAGGAATTTACCCTGCTCATACAAAATCATAGCCGCCACGCTCGTGATTGCCTTGGACTGGGAAGCTATCCGGAATATTTCATTCCGCTTCATGGGAGTATGATTTGCGAGGTCATCATTCCCCAAGGCTTTGTAATACACAATTTTTCCATTGCGGGCTATCAATGCCGCTGCTCCGGCGATCCAGTGTTTGTCGATGTATTCTCCGATAAACCGGTCTATTCGCTGAAGACGATCTGCAGACATCGCTGCTGCAGCCGGCTCCGATTCCCGGAGATCGGCAGGCATGGTGCTTTGTGCGCATAACCGCGCAAAGACTGAGTGCACCATAATAAATAAAAGCAAAAGAGGTTTTCTCATAATAGGAAATGAAATAACTGATTGAATGAAACTGAAGTAAGATAGCAAAACCTGATCAAACAAATGCTCCGCAGTCCGATCAGTACTTTTTGGTTGGCGTTGGCGGCCTTCGAAATTTCATGGAATTGGTCTTAATGCCCCTAAAGTCCTGATAAGCCAATTTGATATAATCGAAAAAATCGTAGTCCGTGGTCGATGCGGTGAATTCAAAGGAAGGACGGTAGGCGATCATAAAAGAATCGATTTCGTTGTCGCTGATTTTGGTGATTTTCTTGACTATGGATCGATTGAAGCGGTGATCGATGAATTTTTCCTTTTCTTCGTCTTCCAGCCGCCGTTGAAAGGCCAGCAGTCGACGAGTCCGCTGAAACCGCAAGGCATTGATCAGTTCATCCAAGTCTACCCCCACGCCAAGGCCCTGGCCAGGTGCGTTGATGGAAAGTCCCGGCTTGTGGAAATTGAAAATTTTCGCATATTCCTGCCGGTTAGCCAAAGAATCCATATGGTAGTCCCTCGGACGGATCCTGACCTCGGTCAGCTCCGTCGGCTGGACCATTAAGGCAACATCGAAATTAGCACCGAAATTCATGTTCCTGACCGGAAACTTGGCCGTATAACGGCCTAAATAGGAAAAGGAAATGGAATCTTCCTCGTTGACGATGATCTGGTAAGTCCCATTGGAATCGGTGACAGTGCCCAAGCCGGAGGTGCTGAGCACGCTGACCGCCTCCAAGGGCTGCGCCCGGGTAATATTGTAAACCGTTCCTTTGATCGTAATCTGTCCCTGGACCACTTGCCCGGACCAGAGTAGCCCCACTAACAGTGTACCGGCCGCAAACCAGGATAGACGTTGATGCAAAAGCAGCGTTTTAGAATTTGTATGGCTTTTTCATAGGAATCATATAGGCGGGTCGAAGCGGGGCCTGCCCGGCAATCCGCAGGGATTTGCACATGGCGATGAATCCCTCTGCATTCCAGTTTGTCGAAAACAACGTCGGATTTACTACCAGACCGTGAATCACCGTTCCCAGGCTTATTTCGGTCCACACTTTACTCTTCCCTTGTACCTTTTTCATATTGGGTGTTTCCAGGCATCCTAATCCCGATGCAATGGCATTCCAGCCTGCGCCTAAAAGTATACATTCTGATCTATCCGGGGCTTTTCCTGTGGTCCACAAGACAGGGCAAAATCATCTTTTAACTTTATTTTTCGATTCTATCCATTGTTCCACTACGCGGGGGAAATGGGTGTGCTCTAATTTCTGCAGTTTGGATGCCAGGGACTGAGGAGTTTCCCCAGGCTCTATCGGGCAACGAGCCTGAAAGAGGATCTTCCCCTCGTCATATTCATCATTTGCCAAATGGACTGTTATTCCGCTTTCCTTTTCGCCTGCGTCGATTACTGCCTGATGCACCCGCAGGCCATACATTCCTTTTCCGCCGAACCTCGGCAAGAGCGCCGGGTGAATATTAATTATTTTTTCGGGATAAGCCGAAAGCAGGAGTTCAGGAATCTTCCACAAGAAACCGGCCAAAACAATAAAGTCGATACCTTCCCTGCTCAATTCGTCCACGTACCCGTTTCCTTGGAAGAACTTCTCTTTTTCCAACAGCAGTACGGGGATGTTTTCTTGCTGTGCGATTTTGACCGCTCCGGCATCTGACTTATTGCTGGCCAAGAGTACCACTCGGATCAGTGGATGCACGCGAAAATACCGGATGATTTCTCGGGCATTGGTGCCCGTACCCGACGCAAAAATGCAGATCCGAGATACCGAGCCAAGAATTTTGCTTTCGGAAGGCTGCATGAGCCAGCGGGTTATTCCTAAAAATCAGGATGAATAAATGGAAAATTTTAAAAACCGGACGCAAGGTACGCTCAAATTTTCATCGTAGCGGCCTCGTTTGGCAAACTAGAAAATGCAAAAAGCTTGAACGCGCAAAATGCGCTGAAATGCAGGCGGGACGCGGCAAAAAAATTTTTCTGCTCGTTGATATTTGCTTCGATTCCTGACTTACTTTTGCAGCAACGCAGTAAAACCCGTTGAAGATTAAAGAACCACATACAACTGCCTGACCGTATGTTTCATCAAAGACTAATTGCCAGATCGATCTTATATTTGGCATCCCTCTTCTTCACACTTCTGATCGGCAATTCGCTTCAAGCGCAAGATGGCAAAACGCTATTCCTCCAAAATTGCGCCACCTGTCATAATCCTTTGCGAATTGTGGTAGGCCCTGCGTTGAAAGGGGTCACCAGCCGGGTACCTGACCAGAAGCTGTTGCATTCCTGGATTAAAAACAACGCGTCCGTCCTGGCTTCCGGAAATAAATATTTCAGCGACCTGACCAAGCAGTTCGGCGGAAGCCCGATGAATCTCTTCCCGAATCTGACGGATGCGGAAATCAATTCGATCTTAAGTTATGTAGACTCATATAAAGAGCCTGGACCCCCCGTGACCAAAGACGGCATGGTCCCCAAGTCTGAGGACAATAGCCTGCTCTACGGCATCCTCACCCTCATCCTGGCGGTGATCATGTTCACGATGCTGCAGGTGAACAGCAGCCTGAAAAAACTGGCCGACGAGAAAGAAGGCATTCCTGCGATCGAGCCCGTACCGTTTTACCGGAACAAAGTATACATCGCGCTAACTACCCTGGTCTTGTTTGTCATTGGAGGATATTATTTGGTGCAGGGGGCCATTGGCTTGGGCAGAAGCCAAAACTACCAGCCGGAACAGCCGATCTTTTTTGCCCACAAAGTGCACGCCGGCACCAACCAGATCAGTTGCCTGTACTGCCACGGCAACGCCTGGGATAGCAAGCATGCCACCGTGCCCTCCCTGAACGTATGCATGAACTGCCACGCTGCGATTAATGAATATAAGGGCGAGCCCCTATACCGGGAAGATGGCAAGCCGGTCGACGGCACGGCGGAGATACAAGCTTTGTACAAGCATACCGGATACGATCCGGCAACCGGAAAATATTCCGGAAAGACCTCCCCCGTGGAATGGGTGAAAATCCACAACCTGCCAGATTATGTATTCTTCAGCCATGCCCAGCACGTGCGGGTTGGCCAGGTACAGTGCCAAACCTGCCACGGGCCGGTACAGGATATGTATGAAATGAAACAATTTGCAGAATTGAGCATGAGCTGGTGCGTCAACTGTCACCGGACGACGAAAGTGAATTTTCCTGAAGATGGAAACAACGGCAACAAGTTTTACAGCATTTACCGGAAATTCCACGAGGACCTGAAGGAGGGTACCCTCGATAGCGTTACGGTAGAAAATATAGGAGGCACGGAGTGCCAGAAATGTCATTATTAACCCGGAGCACGGAAGGCCAATTCCTTGCCAGCGAAAATGCTGGACCCTCCGGGTTCGAACGGTCCTGTCAAATTTTCAAATAGCTGATGATGGAGCAACGAAAGTACTGGCAGAGTTTTGGCGAACGGAGCGACAGTGAAGGATTCAACAAATCCTCCGAAAATGAATTTTCGAGTGATCTGCCGCTGGAACTCGCCGGTGCAGGCGGGCTGACTGCCGAGCAGCAGAGCCTGTTCGACGCCAAGACTCCGCGTCGGGATTTTCTCAAATATCTAGGATTCAGCACCGCGGCGGCTGCGCTCGCTGCCAGCTGTGAAGTACCGGTTAACCATGTTATCCCATACGTGAACAAACCGGATAATATGATACCCGGCGTAGCGGATTATTATGCAACAACCTTTGTCCTGGGCGGCGACATCATTCCCATCGTAGCCAAAGTCCGCGACGGAAGGCCCATTAAACTGGAAGGGAACGAGTTGTCTAAAATCACCGAAGGAGGAACCTCTTCCCGCGTTCAAGCCGCCGTGCTGGACCTTTACGATACGGGGCGGCTGCGCTATCCGGTTCAAATCCTGAACGGAATCCCACAGGAAGTGAGCACCTTCGAGGCATTTGACCAGCTGGTGCAAACCGCAATGGCCGCAGCAGGTCAGCTACCCCTGGCCTTGGTCACCCCTACCATCACTTCCCCCACCACGCTGGCTATCATCGCCGCCTTCCTGGCTAAGATGCCGGGAAGCCGCCATGTGCAATACGATGTGGATTCGTACAGCGCCCTGCTGCTGGCCAACGAAGCCTGCTATGGCAAACGCAGTATACCTTCTTATCATTTCGAACGAGCGAAGACAATCGTGAGCCTTGGGGCTGATTTTTTAGGAACCTGGCTTTCCCCCGTGGAGTTTGCGCGGAATTATGTCCGGGGTCGGAAGATCGACGAAAAGCAGCCGGCCATGAGCAGGCATTATCAATTCGAAAGCCTCCTCAGCCTGACCGGAGCCAATGCGGATTACCGGTACACGCATCGTCCTTCTCAAACGGGTCAGATCGCTCTGGCCCTTTTGGCCGCCGTAGGCGGCCCGGTAAGCGCTCCTTCCCTGGATGCCGTCCTGAAAGCAGCCGTGTCCAAGGCCGCCAAAGATTTAATGGATAACAAAGGAAAGGCCTTGGTGATATGCGGCAGCCAGCGAACCGAAGTTCAGATTGTGGTCAATGCGATCAATGAGGCCATCGGGGCAAGCGGAACGACGGTCGATTGGTCCACGCCGGTCCAATGGCGCCAGGGAATTGACAGTGATATGAAAGCCCTGGTCGATGACATGGACGGGGGCAAGATCGGTGGCCTGCTGGTTTACGGCGTCAATCCCGCATATTGCTATTTCGAGTCGGATAAATTTAGGGCTGCCCTGAAAAAACTGCCCCTAAGCATTTCTTTCAACGATCGCCTGGATGAAACAACGGAGCTGTGCAAGCTGGCTATTCCCGCACCCCATTTTCTGGAGAGTTGGGGCGACACCGAAGCCAAACCGGGCTATTACTCGATGCTGCAACCAACGATCGCGCCCTTGTTCAAGACCCGGCCATTCGAGGACTCCCTGCTGAAGTGGAGCGGAAATCCCGTGGTCTATCAGGAATATTTCAAGCAATTTTGGATCAGCAAGCTGGGAGGAATGGAAGCCTACGAAAAGGCCCTTCAGGATGGAGTCGTGCAACCGGCCAGCGGCGGATTGACATCCTACCAGCCCCTCGGCGCAAACGGAATACCTGCCGGGAAGCTAGCTGAGGCTGCCGCGGCCATACCTTCCGGCAAACCCAACACGATGGAACTGGTGCTTTACCAATCCATGTCGATGGGTACGGGCCTGCAGGGCAATAATCCCTGGCTTCTGGAATTGCCCGATCCCATGACCAAGGCAAACTGGGACAATTATGCGGTGGTTTCGCCCAAGTTCGCCAAGGATGTCTGGAAGATCGACCTGAACGACCAGCGCCAGGCCGACAAATTTGAAGTCCATCCCGAACGGCAGGTTATCCGGCTCAAGCTGGGAACCAGGGAGATCAGCATTCCGGCGGTGGTCGTTCCCGGCACTCAGCCCGACACCATCGGACTTGCCGTGGGATTTGGGAGGCAAAGCGAAAAACCGGAGAATACCGCCAGCTATATTGGGAGAGCTGCAGATGGCGCAGGAAAAAACGCATTTCCTTTCGCAAGGTATAATGGAAAGACCTTCGAGTGGTCGGCCCCTGGCCTGAGCTTTGAAAGCACTTCGGAGACTTATCAGATTGCCCAAACCCAGACCCACAGCACGTATCAGGGACGCACCGAGGTGGTCAAGGAGTTCACGCTGGCCCATTTTCTGAATAAGCCGGAAGAGATCCGCGAAGAGCGCGAAGAGGAACTAAAGCCTTACGGCGGACTGAAAGACTTCGAATCCCAGGGCACCCTCTATCCCGTGTTTGATAAACCGGGGATCAAATGGGGGATGTCTGTCGACATGAACTCCTGCATTGGATGCGGCGCCTGTGTCGTCGCCTGCCACGCAGAAAACAATGTGCCTGTCGTCGGCAAGCGGGAAGTGATTTTCTGGCACGATATGCATTGGATCCGCATTGACCGCTACTTCACCGGAAACCTGGACGATGCGGACAGCATTCAAACGGTTTTCCAGCCGATGCTTTGCCAGCATTGCGACAACGCACCCTGCGAGAATGTCTGCCCCGTCTCGGCTACCAATCACAGCAGCGAGGGCTTGAATCAAATGATTTACAATCGGTGCATCGGTACCAAATATTGCGCAAATAATTGCCCTTTCAAGGTTCGCCGGTTTAACTGGGCCGACTACAATGGAGCGGATAGCTTTCCGAACAATCAGCAGGAGGATAGCCACCTTGGGCCCGCGGTGCACATGATGAACGATGACCTGAGCCGGATGGTCCTCAATCCGGACGTTACGATTCGTGCCCGGGGGGTGATGGAAAAATGCACCTTTTGCGTCCAGCGCCTGCAGGAGGGCAAATTGAAAGCGAAGAAGGAAAACAGGCCGCTCAAGGACATGTCAGATGCCCGCACGGCCTGCCAGCAGGCTTGCCCGACAGAAGCGATCGTATTCGGAAATGTGAACGACAAGGATAGTCGGATCAGTCAGACGCGGGCCGACAATGGCCTCCGGCTTTTCTATGCGCTCGAGGAATTGCATATCCTGCCCAACGTGAATTACCTCGCCAAACTGCGAAACAACGACCTGCCGATAGGGGATAACAGCGAGGTAGACCAAAAGCCTAGCTGAGTACCGGCAGCGGAAAGATTCAGAGGATTCAACAGCTCCGGCTGAAAGAGAATAGACTATGGCATCTTTACGATATGAATCGCAGGTGAGGCCTCCCCTGGTGGAGGGAACCAAGGATTATCACCAGATCACGGAAGATATTGTACGACCGATCGAATCCAATCCCAGCAAGCTCTGGTGGGTTGGATTCCTGCTGGCCGTCGGCCTGCTCTGCTTTGGAATTTACTCCGTTTACCGCGAGGTCGTCTATGGGATCGGCCAATGGAATATCAATCACACCATTGGCTGGGGCTGGGACATCACCAATTTCGTTTGGTGGATCGGTATCGGACACGCAGGAACCCTGATCTCGGCGATCCTCCTGTTGTTCCGGCAGGGCTGGCGGACCGGGGTCAATCGGGCCGCGGAAGCCATGACCATTTTTGCCGTGCTTTGTGCTGCCCAATTTCCGCTCTGGCATATGGGCCGGGTATGGCTCGCCTTTTATGTTTTTCCTTACCCGAATACCCGTGGGCCGGTGTGGCCGAATTTCAATTCCGCCCTGCTCTGGGACGTTTTTGCCATATCTACCTATTTTACCGTATCGCTGCTGTTCTGGTATACCGGCCTCATCCCGGATCTGGCCACCATTCGTGACCGGGCAAAGTTGAAATGGAGAAAATTCATGTATGGAGTCCTCTCCTTGGGGTGGACGGGTTCCACCAAGCACTGGCAACGCCATGAAGCCCTGGCCCTGGTTTTGGCCGGATTAAGCACTCCCCTGGTGCTTTCCGTTCACACGATCGTGTCTTTTGACTTTGCCACTTCGGTGATCCCTGGCTGGCATACGACAATCTTTCCACCGTATTTCGTTGCCGGAGCCATATTTTCCGGATTCGCCATGGTGCAAAGCCTGCTGGTGGTTACGCGTAAAGTCCTGCACCTGGAAGAATACATTACCATCGAGCATATCGATGTAATGAACAAAATCATCGTGCTCACGGGCTCAATCGTGGGATGCGCCTACCTGACCGAGCTGTTTGTCGCCTGGTATTCACAGGATCGGTTCGAGAGCTGGGCCTTCCTGCAAAACCGGGTGAACATGTTCAGTCCCCTGGGATGGAGCTATTATATCATGATGAGCTGCAACGTCCTGTCTCCGCAGATTTTCTGGTTCCGGAAACTGCGGCGCAATGTCACGGTCACTTTCTTCATGTCGGTGATCGTCAATATTGGCATGTGGTTCGAGCGCTTCGTGATTATCGTGACTTCGATTTACCGGGATTTTGTACCCAGTAGCTGGAGCATATATTATACTCCATCCATTTGGGAAGTGGGGTTCTATCTGGGAACGTTCGGATTTTTCTTTACTTGCTATTTCCTGTTCTCCAAGTTTTTCCCGGTCATTGCCTTGGCGGAGATCAAACATATCCTGAAGCGATCCGGGGAAAAATACAAGGAACAGATGGATCCGGAAGAAAAAGAATCCATTGAGGCCTTCGCCGATGAATATGCACACGCGCATTGAGGCACGAACGGCGGACAAATAAATGATTGACCTATGGCGGTAAAAAAATTTGTGGTGGGCTGTTTTGACCAGGAGCAGGTATTGTTCTCCGCGGTAAAGAAAGTGCGCTCCTCCGGGTACAAAATCCATGATGTCTATACTCCGATGGCGATTCACGGGCTGGATAAGGCCATGGGTTTGCGGGAAACCAGCATTCACACCGCCGGATTTTTCTACGGGCTCGCGGGAACCGCGACGGCACTTTGCGGGATCGGCTGGATTTTTACTAGCGACTGGCCGCTTAACCTTGGCGGAAAGCCGCATTTTGCCCTTCCGGCCTGGATTCCGATCGTCTTTGAGCTGACGGTGTTGTTTTCGGCCATCGGCATGACCCTGACCTTCTGCTACCTCTGCCAGCTGGCGCCCTTTGTCCGCAAACATCATTTTCACCTCCGTTCCTCGGACGATATGTTTGTCATGGTCATCGAGTGCGCAGCCAAGACCAATCAGGAGGATGTCTCCGCCTTTTTACAGCAGTGCGGGGCCAAACACATCAGTGTTCAACAGGCCGAAACGGGCTGGTGGCTGGGCACTTACGATAAGCACCGCGCCCCATTCAAAGAAGAGGGACATTCTTTATTCTAACCTTAACGCATGCCGAAGATGTCGATTCACACTTATGCGCTGGGAGCCCTGTTGGGGATCTTGCTCGTATCCTGCTCGGACGTTCGCCGGGAGCCGGGCCGGGTTTATATGCCCGACATGGCCTATAGCCGGGCATTCGAGACCTATTCGGTGACAGAAGAAGAAAGGGCAGCGCTCGCCAAGCAAGGCATTTATTTCAGCAATACCCCGGTTACCGGCACCATAAAACGAGGAGAGGTATTTCCCTTTCTGTTAACCCAGGATATTGCCCCGGATTCAACCAATTATGTTGCCGCCAAGCAGGTTACTAGTCCGATACCGCCGCCCGATTCCATTCAACTCGTGGAAGCGGAGCGGCTTTACCTCGTCAATTGCGGGATCTGCCACGGTCAGCAGCTGGACGGGAATGGTCCGCTTTTCCGCGGAGGGGATGGCCCTTATCCCTCCAAGCCAGCCACGCTGGTTGGAGACCCAAAGTATGAATCGATGCCCGCGGGGCAAATGTTTTATTCGGTGACCTATGGAAAGAACAAAATGGGCAGTTATGCCTCGCAGCTATCGACCGAGCAGCGTTGGATGGTTATTGCCTACATTAAGTCCAAGCAGGCAGCCAAGACAGCAGCGGCAACGCCTGCGGATTCCGGGGCGGCCAAAAAATGATTCGGCAAACGACCATTGAACAAGTGAAAAAATAGAAGGGAATGTCAATCAAGGAACATTTTGAGATAACCCCCCGGTATCGGAACTGGTCCTACGGCCTGATTGCCGTTGGGATATTGTCTCTTATCATCGGATTCCTGCTGTACGGCAACGGTAACGAACAAGAACAGATTCATTTTTGGTCCGCCCTACTTCAGAATAGCATATACTGGCTGCTCACCGTCAACGCCGCCATGTTCTTTTTTGCCGCCAGTACGCTGGCGATGGCGGGTTGGCAGATTTCCTTCCGTCGCGTGGTGGAGGCCATTTCGGCCAGTGTTCCCCTTATCGGGGGGATCACGTTCGTTATTTTAATGTGCATTGTTTTCGGTGGAAAGCACGGCATCTACGAGTGGCTGGACAAAGCTGCGGTAGGCAATGACAAGATCCTCAAGGCCAAAAGCGGATTCCTCAGTCCGGGGTTTTTCACTACATGGACTGTCCTGTCCATCGGCATATGGGCCATTCTGGGCTATAAGATGCGCCAGTTGTCCCGTTCCATCGACAATACTCCCCTCAGCGTGGCGGAAGGCAAGCGCTATATATTCCGCAACACGGTCTGGGCGGCACTTTTCATCGTGTGGTATACGCTGACGGTGGCATCGGTAACTCCCTGGTTCTGGCTGATGAGCCTGTCCGCCCATTGGTTTTCGACGATGTACAGCTGGTATACCTGGGCCAGCACTTTTGTATCAGGGATCTCCATCATCGCCATTTTCGTGGTCTACATGAAAAATCAGGGCTACCTCGAATACACCAATGAGGAGCACCTCCATGACCTGGGCAAGTTCCAGTTCGCCTTTTCCATATTCTGGTGCTACGTATGGTTCGATCAGTTCATGCTGATCTGGTATGCCAATATTTCACAGGAGACGATCTATTTCAGGACGCGTTTTGAGGGAGCCTATACCGGCATTTTCTATCTCAACGTGATTATTAATTTCCTTGCGCCGTTCCTTCTCTTTATGAAGCGAAGTTCCAAACGAAATTATGCCATGGTAACGTTTATGTCAGTAGCTTTGCTTTTTGGACACTGGCTGGATTTTTACCAGATGGTGTTTGGGTCCACGTCTCCAAATCGCGTACCTATGAATTTGTTTGATTTTGGGCTCGCAGCCGGGTTTGTGGGCCTGATCATCTGGAAAGCCGGCCAGGTGCTCCACAAGTTCCCGCTGATTGCCAGGAATCATCCCTTTCTCAAGGAGAGCATTATACATCATACTTGAACAATAAGATATTCATGTAATTCAAGGATAAACTCATTCAGCCAGTCATGTCGACCTTTTTCTTATTCCTGATCCTGATTCTCGGCTTCCTGATAACCTTTCAGATTGCAAAGGCCAGTGAATACGTGGGGATCCTGAAGGGGGAAAAGAAAAACGCAGCTCAGGCCAATCGGATCAACGGCTTTTTGATGCTCCTGTTTCTGATCCTGGGTTTAATCGGCGTCTATTACTGCAATGAACTGTTCAAGAACAAGATCCTCGGTGAAGCGGCCAGCATCCAGGGTGAGAAGATCGATACCATGCTCTACATTACCTTCGGAATAACGGGGGCTGTCTTTTTCTTAACGCAAATTCTCTTATTCTGGTTCTCCTTCAAGTATCAGCACTCGGAAAAACGGCAGGCCTTCTACTTCCCACACAATAACAATCTGGAAGTCATCTGGACAGTAGTGCCGGCGATTGCATTGACCGTGCTCGTCGGATTCGGACTGCTATATTGGTTCAGGATCACCGGCGAAGCACCCAAAGATGCGCTGGTGGTGGAGATCACGGGCAAGCAATTCGAATGGATCATGCGATACCCGGGTAAAGACAATATTTTCGGAAAGAAATTTTATCAGAACATCAGTGATGAGAATAACAATGTCCTGGGACTGATCTGGGACGACCCTGCCACCCACGATGATATTGTCGTGAGCAGGGACATGTATATCGTGGTCGGACGACCAGTCAAGTTGATCATAAATTCCCGGGACGTGGTCCACGACGTTGGACTAGCCGAGTTTCGCATGAAAATGGACGCGGTTCCAGGGACGCCGACCACCATGTGGTTTACTCCCAAGTTCACATCGGAAGAAATGAAGAAGCGGAATGGCAATCCGAATTTTGAATATGAAATATCCTGTGACCAGATTTGCGGGAAGGGGCATTTCACGATGCGGGGAGTCGTGCACGTAGTAACTCCGGATGAGTTCCTTTTTTGGGAAGCCAAACAAAAACCCGTTTACGCCCAGAATTTTCCGGATAAGCCTCCGGGCAATGCCGTTAAAGCCGACTCGGTAAAGACAGCATCCTACCGGCCTGCCGGAGGGGCACAGCTGCTTACTAAACAGTAGCGGGAAGACCAGAATGGCGAGGGAATACGTACCAAAAAAAATTTCGCATGAGCAACGAACAGGTTTTGCCGGGACACGGAGAGGCGGTTGCCTCCCATGACGTACTTCACGAGGAGCATGCCGAGCATCATCACAAGCAGTCTTTCATTACCAAATATATTTTCAGCCAGGACCACAAGATGATCTCCCGGCAGTTCCTGTTCACCGGCATGACCTGGGCAGTCTTGGGCGGCTTGATGTCCGTCGTATTCCGGCTCCAGCTCGGCTATCCTCACTCGACTTTTCCCTGGCTCCAGGACATATTCGGCAAATGGGCAGAGGGAGGCAGGATCCAGCCCGAATTCTACTACGCCCTGGTGACCATGCACGGAACCATATTGGTTTTTTTCGTGCTCACGGGGGGCCTTAGCGGCACTTTTGCCAATTTCCTGATCCCGCTGCAGTGCGGGGCCCGCGACATGGCCGCTCCATTTCTCAACATGCTATCGTATTGGTTCTTCTGGATGGCTAGTGTGGTCTTGCTTTCTTCCCTTTTTGTGGCTACGGGCCCGGCGAGCGGGGGATGGACCTCCTATCCGCCACTGAGCGCGCTGGGGGATGCATCGGAAGGATCGAAGGTGGGCATGGACCTATGGATCACGGCGATGGCTCTTTTTGTTGTCTCCTCTCTTCTCGGGGGCCTCAATTACATTACCACGATTCTCAATATGCGGACCAAGGGCATGAGCATGACCCGACTGCCCCTGACGATCTGGGCCCTGTTTTTCACCGCGGTACTCGGGGTGCTTTCATTTCCAGTCCTTTTGTCCGGATTGATTCTGCTGATGTTTGATCGTCACGGGGGAAACAGTTTTTACCTTTCTGATATATTTATTGCGTCAACCCACAAAGCGCTGCCCAATGAAGGTGGCAGCGCCATACTCTATCAGCACCTGTTTTGGTTCCTGGGACATCCGGAAGTGTACATCATCATCCTTCCGGCCATGGGTTTGGTGTCGGAAGTACTTGCGGTCAATTCCCGGAAGCCCATTTTCGGATACATGGCCATGGTGGGATCTCTTTTCGCCATCGCGATCTTATCCTTTTTGGTGTGGGCCCATCACATGTTCGTGACGGGGCTCAATCCTTTCCTGGGATCTGTTTTTGTCCTCCTGACACTCCTGATCGCCGTTCCGTCGGCGATAAAGGTTTTCAACTGGCTTACGACCCTGTGGAAGGGGAATATACGCCTCAACCCAGCCATGCTGTTCGCGATCGGATTTGTCAGCCTCTTCATTTCCGGTGGCCTGACCGGTATCTTCCTGGGCAATTCCACCCTGGACAATCATTTGCACGACACCATGTTCGTGGTGGCCCATTTTCACATTGTGATGGGCGTTTCCGCTTTCTTCGGCATGTTCTGCGGCGTATACCATTGGTTTCCTAAAATGTTTGGTCGTTACATGAACCAGACCATGGGATATATTCATTTCTGGGTCACGCTGGCGGGAGCCTATTTAATCTTCTGGCCGATGCATTACGAAGGATTGGCGGGACTCCCGCGCCGTTATCCGGATTACAGCGGGTGGATCAATTTCAACCAGTTTGAGGACCTTAACCGGTTCATGTCCGATGTCGCCGTGGTGGTATTCGCGGTGCAATTGATGTTCCTTTTCAACTTCTTTTATTCCATATTTAAGGGAAGGAGGGTCGTTACCCTGAATCCCTGGAGCGCGAACACGCTGGAGTGGACGACGCCTATTCATCCGGGTCACGGTAACTGGCCCGGGGAGATTCCCGAGGTCCATCGGTGGCCATACGATTATGCAAAGGATGGCAGGGAATTCATTCCTCAGACTGAACCCATTTCCGCTGCGGAAGCCAGGCACTAGGTTTGGCTCCGTCGGGTCAAAATACGTACGGATTGGACAATGCCCTGCCTAGCCAGGGCATTTGTTTCTTAAACCATTTGGGAATGCAATCAGAAATCGCAGAGCATTCATTTTCTTTCCGGCTGGCGAGCAAGTTGAACGATTACCGGCTGCTGATCAAGTTCAACCTCAGCTTCATGGTTGTCTTTTCTGCGCTGGTGTGCTATTTGCTTGCGCCCCAGGTCAGGGAGTACGACTGGAAAGCCATGCTGCTGTTTTTTACCGGCGGGATGCTGGTTACCGGTGCAGCGAATTGCATCAACCAGATCCTGGAAAAAGACACGGATGCCCTGATGAGGCGCACGGCCAACCGCCCGCTGGCGGCAGGCCGCATGGGTCCGGGCGAAGCTTGGATTCTTGCCGCTGCGGGGGGCCTTGGAGGCGTGGTTATTCTCTGGCAATTCAATCTGTTGACGGCGGCTCTGGCGGCCTTCAGTCTTTTCCTCTATGCTTTTGTGTACACCCCCCTCAAAAAGATCAGTTCCGTTTCCGTCCTGGTTGGCGCGGTGCCTGGTGCGCTTCCCTGCCTGATCGGCTGGACCGCGGGAAACGATTCGCTCAGTGCCGGCGGTTGGGCTCTTTTCGCGCTGCAATTCTTCTGGCAGTTTCCGCATTTCTGGGCCATAGCCTGGATCGCTCACGCCGATTACAGCAAGGCGGGATTCAAATTATTGCCTTCCGATCAGGGTCCCACCAAATATTCGGCGCTGCAGTCGGTTATTTATTCTTTGCTGCTAGTGCCTGTGGGAGTGATTCCTTACTTGTTGGGGATCAGTGGAATGGTCAGCTTGCTCATTCTTTTTCTGGCCAACGCCATGATGGTGGGCCAGTGTGTTCGCCTGTACCGGGAAATGACAATCCGCGCAGCCAGGCGGGTGATGTTTAGCAGCTATATTTATTTGCCCGTTGTCCTGTTGGCCCTTTTGATCGATAAGGTAAAAGTCATTTAGCGGGTTGCCGGTGCTGTCTGCCCAGTTCACCCGCTATGACCAAACAATTTGAAGAAACCCAAATTTTGAACGACCAGCGAAAGAAAATACATCCGCATAAGTTCACGTTATGGATAGCGATCGGGAGCATCGTCATGATGTTTGCCGGCCTGACTAGCGCTTATGTAGTTAAGCGGCAACAGCCCGGTTGGACCAACCTCGATATTCCGCAAGCGTTCTGGTTTTCGACACTGACCATTCTGGTGAGCAGCCTGACCCTTCAACTTTCGCTGAGAGCTTTCCGCGAACGCGCGATAAAGCTCTTTCGCCGCTGGCTCAGCATAACGGCGGTGCTTGGCCTGGGATTCATAACGCTGCAGGCCATTGGATTTTACGCGCTCTGGTCCAGCGGGGTAACATTCCATGGATCCGGAGAGGGACAGTTTCTTTATGTAATCGCCGGTCTGCACGCACTGCATGTGCTGGCCGGGATCATAGCGCTAATCGTTACACTGGCCAAGGCATTCAGCCAGAAGATCAGAAGCTATGATCCTGTTCCGCTGGAACTCGTCTGCACGTTCTGGCATTTTGTAGATTTTCTTTGGATCTATTTGTTCATTTTCTTTTTGTGGATTCGGTAATTTTCGGTTTTGTTGGATAAATTTGCGGACCAGACTAAAACGACAACATGGCACAAGCTATTCCTGCCGGGCAAAAATGGTGGAGCGGGGGAAAGAGTCCGTTCAATGTAGAATACGGTAAGCTGATGATGTGGTATTTCCTGATGAGTGACTCGTTCACCTTCGGGGCGTTGCTGATATCTTATGGAACCATTCGCTTTTCTAGCAACGGCTGGCCTAATCCCAACGAGGTTTTCCGGACGTTTCCCATCATCGGCGAGATGAAGATTCCGCTCGCCTTCGTGAGCCTGATGACTTTTATTCTGATCATGAGTTCCGTAACCATGGTGCTCGCCGTCGGCGCCGGGCATAACGGGGATAGGAAAAGCGTGATGAAGTGGATGTTCTTTACGATTTTGGGCGGACTCGCCTTCCTGAGCTGCCAGGCTTGGGAGTGGACACACCTTCATGGCGAGGGAGCTTGGTGGGGCAGAAATCCTTTCCTGAATCTGGACGGAACGCAGTCAACGACCAATTTCACCAATTTCTTTTTTACTATTACCGGATTTCATGGCTTTCATGTTTTTTCGGGAGTGATCATCAATATTATTATGCTTATAATGACCTGGAGAGGCGTTTTTGACCGGAAGGGCCATTATCTCATGATTGAAAAGGCAGGCTTATATTGGCATTTTGTCGACTTGGTCTGGGTATTTGTGTTCACTTGCTTTTATCTGTTGTAAAAGAGCGCTAATTTGCATTCCATGGACAACCCGCAGGCAGCAACTGCTATTTCCGGTCACGCCGAGCCGTCGTTTTCGACCCGGACCATCTGGCGCACTTTTTGGATTTTGCTTTTCATTACCCTTGCCGAATTGGCATTGGCGATTCTCTATTACGAGACGGATTTCATGCCCAAGCATTTTGTGAATGGAATTTTCCTGGTGGGAACGTTGGCAAAAGCCTTTTTCATCATCGCTGAATTCATGCACCTTCGCCACGAAATCAGGAACCTCATCATGTCGATCTCGGTGCCTGCTTTGCTGTTTATCTGGTTCCTCGGCGCTTTCTTATGGGACGGCAATTCCTACAAGAACCTGCGCAACCGGTATGACCGCTACCACGCCGCACAGTCCAAAACACCCGTTAAAGAGACCAACCAGAAACATCAACCCGAAGCCAAGAAACCGGGAACTATAGAATAAGCCGATTGCCGCCATTATTTTCCTTGGATCCCGTAAACCATCGGCGCGAAGCGGGAAGTTCATAAAATTACCATGTTGTGTCTAGGAAAGCCTTAGCGGCGATTGCCGTAGCGGTTTGCATTCCCCTGGCGTTTTTTGCTGTTACCGAATACAAAAGCAAAGAGGCCTTGGTCATGCCACCCCATTACTTTGCAGACTCGGTGATTAGCAAAGTCAGCGAGGGGAAGACGACAACGGATACCCTCTGGCACACCGTGGGCGGTATCCGCCTGATCAATCAGCTGGGGGATACGGTATCCCTGGATCAGCTCCGCGGCCGGGTCATTATCGCGGACTTTTTCTTCACGCATTGCCCTTCTTTCTGTCCCTCACTTACGCGCAACCTTCGGAAGATACAGGATCAGATAAAAACCAGGGACGACATGAAACGCGTGGATACGAGTTTTGTGCAATTTCTTTCGTTTAGCGTCGACCCGGAGCGCGACTCCCCGCAAGTGCTCAAGCGCTACGCGGACCGGTACGGGATAAATCCGGATATCTGGTGGCTGCTTACCGGACCAAAGAAAACCATTTACGATTTTGCCCTGCAGGAGCTTAAGCTGGGGCTGGTCGACGGACTCGGGGTGGATTCTAATTTCATTCACACCCAAAAAATGGTCCTGCTAGACCGGAATCATGTCGTGCGGGGATATTACGATGGTTTGGACAGCGCCGACCTCTCGAGACTGGCTTACGATATGGTGCTGGTCGCCCTGGAAAAAGATAAAAATAGCCGATCGGCCCTGGCCGACCTGAAACCGCTGCTGCCCCTGTTCTTCCTGGTGATCTTCGGAACAACCTTGGCCGTTGTCTGGATGCAGATCCGGCGGAAAAAATCTGGGGAATACTTATGAACCGAATTATGAAGGGGAGGAGCCTGACGTTGCCGATTATTTTGATCTCGATCGCCATTCCCGCGGCCGTGGCTTTTATTTTACTCGTGCCTCATGCCCGCCTGGAACTGGGTTTCAACACCCGGGTACTTCCGCTGTTCCACGCTTTGCTGAATTCCACTACGGCCATACTCTTGCTAGCTAGCCTGTATTTTATCAAGCACCGCCAGGTAAGGGCTCACCGGACCGCTAATCTGGTCGCCGTGGTGCTCAGTACAATTTTTCTGGTTTCTTATGTTCTGTATCATTCCTCCACTCCTTCCGTCAGATATGGCGACCTCAATCACGATGGGGTGCTGAGTGAATCGGAAAAGCTACAGGCGGGCGGCTTGCGCTATGTTTACTATGCGCTGCTGATCTCGCATATCCTGTTGTCCGGGGTAGTTGTTCCCTTCGTACTGTTCACATTGCAGCGCGCTTTCCAAGGGCGGTTTGACAAGCACCGACGGTTGGCGCGCATCACCTGGCCGATCTGGTTCTATGTGGCCGTCAGCGGAGTGCTGGTCTACCTGATGATCAGCCCCTACTATGGATAGCCGGGGCTCGGACGAATTCAAGGGAAGAGTTCCTTCATCGGATCCCAGAATCGCTCCCGGAAATCCACGACGCTGTCATTGACTACCCGGATCCCTTCTTTTTCCAAAAGTTCCTGCATCTGATCGGGGGTCGAAAAATGATTTTTTCCGCTGAGCATTCCATTCCGGTTAACGACCCGGTGTGCCGGAACCTTTGGCCTGACTCGGTGAGATCCATTCAGTGCCCAACCGACCATCCGCGCCGACAGTTTAGTGCCCAGGCATGCGGCGATAGCTCCATACGAGGTTACGCGCCCCCGGGGGACCTGCCGGGCTACTTCGTAGACTCGGACAAAAAATGAGTCGTCCTTTACTCCCGAAGGTTTGATGCTGTTCAGCTTCTCAGGTTTTGTCTTATGATTCCTTGGCCTTGCCATCCCGATTGGATTGGTTCAATAATGCGGTCCGGAGCGGTTCAGGTACCCGATCATAATGGAAAGGGCAGTGTTTGCACCCATTTCCGCAGCAATATCCGCGGTTCAGGTGGTACCGTTCCGTAAATACCATATACCCTTGCTCGTTCAGGTAATAGTCTGTCCCTTCACGCAATGGGCTGTCCATCTTGTTTGATCCTTTGATGAAGCAATTCATCCAGGTCCGGAAGGCTACCCGTCGGCAGGGAAAAACAAATATAATGCACCTTGCGGCTTTGCGCGATGTCTAGCTTCTCGTAATGGGTCTGAATGCCCAATTCGGCCGGAAGTTCCTGACTGGCGTAGATATCATCCCGGGATTCATGCAGGGCCAAACCATATATTTCGATGACTTGCAAAGTGAACAAGAACAGCTGCGGTGAATCCGTCTTTAAATGAATCCTCCCCCCCGGTTGCAGGATTTGTTGATAGAGGCGCAGGAAGCGGGGATGTGTCAGCCTTTTCTTGGCGCGGGAAAGCCGAAGTTGGGGATCAGGAAAAGTAAGCCAGATCTCCGATACCTCCCCCGACTCAAAATAACCATTGATCTTGTCGATCTGGGTTCGCAGGAAAGCGGCATTTCGGATCCTCTGCTCGAGGCAGATCCTGGCCCCGATATACATAAGGTTGCCCTTAAGGTCTACCCCGATGCAGTTCAGGTTGGGATGGAGCCGCGCCAGGCCTACCGTATACTCGCCCCGGCCGCAGGCCAATTCCAAAACCATTCGATGGCTGCTCTGAAAAAAATCCCGCCATTTTCCGGCCATACCCGTTGGGTATTCTAATACATTCGGGAAAGAACGAATCGCCTCAAAGCGCTGTCTTTTTTTTTGTCCCATCCTTCGCAAAATTACCAATTGTTTGGATTGGACTTGTAGCATAGGGTTTGGATATTTGCATCCTGGGCGGTAAGAACAACCGCCCATTCTTCCATGAAATTATCCCGGTCATCGCTGCATCTTGTTCGATCGACAGCCGTAGAACTCCCGGGTCCTCATTGCTGGGACCTGCCAGAAAAAGTGATTCAATTCGGGACGGGCATCCTGCTGCGCGGACTGCCGGATTATTTCATCGACAAAGCGAACCGCCAGGGCCTTTTCGGGGGTCGGATCGTATTGATCAAATCGACCGCTTCGGGAGACGCGGACGCTTTCGCTGCACAAGATGGATTATTTACAACCTGCATCCGCGGTCTTTTAAAAGGAAGACCTTATTCGGAGAATTGGGTTAACGCGAGCGTCAGCCGGCTCTTGCATGCGGACAGCGATTGGGCAGAGGTCTTGCGATGCGCTGCCAATCCGTCGCTCTGCCTGGTTATTTCCAACACCACGGAAGTCGGCATCCGGACGAGCCAGGACAAGGTCTCGGAAATGCCGCCTGCATCCTATCCTGGCAAACTGCTGGCCTTTTTGCGTGCGCGTTACCAGGCTTTTAAGGGGAGCGAGCAAGCGGGTCTGGTGATCGTGCCTACCGAACTCATTCCAAACAACGGCGAACGCCTGATGGAGATCCTGGCTGACCTAGCCAAGCAAAATTCCCTTGATGCCCGCTTTTGCGATTGGCTGGTCCGGTGCAATCCCTGCTGCAATTCCCTGGTGGACCGGATTGTTCCGGGAAAGCTTTCCGGTGAACGGCAGCAGGAGTTGGAACAAGTATTGGGATATGAGGACCGTCTCCTGATCATGGCCGAGCCCTATGCATTGTGGGCAATCGAATCGGCCGATTCCCGGGTGCAAAAACTGTTTTCTTTCCATTCCCGTTTCCCGGGACTGGTACTGGCTCCCGATATCAGTAAGTTCCGGGAGCTGAAGCTCCGGTTGTTGAACGGTTCCCATACCGGCTGTTGCGGACTGGCCGTGCTGGCCGGCTTTGCCACCGTTAGGGAGGCCATGGAGTCTTCGGATTTTTCCGGGTTCATTTCCGGCCTGATGTATGATGAGATAGTTCCAGCCATAACCGGGGACGACCTTTCCTCCGCAGAGGCGCGGGATTTCGCAACCGGAGTATTGGATCGTTTCCGAAATCCGTATATGGAGCATGCCTGGCTTGCCATTTCTCTGCAATACAGTTCCAAATTCCGGATGAGGCTGGTCCCGGTCTTGCAGCGATACCATGAACGCTTCGGACGAGTTCCATTCCGCATCGCGCTGGGCCTGGCTGCTCAGTTCCTTTTCCTTCGGGTTGCCCCGGGCGAAGGGGGTCAATATTATGGTCAAGCTGCAGGGAAGCAGTACCTTGTGCAGGATGAACAGGCGCCTTATTTTGCAGAGGAATGGCGAGAGCCGGAAGGACTTGTGGATCGGGTGCTGAGCAATGCCTCGCTCTGGGGCGTCGACCTGGGCAGGCTGCCAGGCCTGTCAAAAGAGGTAAATACCCAACTGCAATACCTCCTGCGCGAAGGAGCCGGAAATGCGTTGAAGGGAAAGGAGGCCATTTCAAATCCACTTTGATATGAACCGGGAAATGCTTCAAGTCCATCCGGGCGACAATGTGCTGGTTGCCCTGCGGGATCTTTCCCCGGGAATGAAAATAATTTACAACGGGGTAGAATATGCGCTGACCGATGGGGTGCCGGCTAAACAAAAAATGTCTATGGCGGATATCTCTCCGGGCGGTGAAGTACGTATGTACGGGGTGCTGGTTGGCCGGGCCAAAAAGCCAATCCCGCGCGGCGCGAGGATCACGACGGAGAATCTCTTGCATGCCACGGATCCCTACCAATTGTCTGCCGTTCGCTCGGCAACCTGGAAGAGCCCCGAAATCCCTGACTGGAGGGACAAGCAGTTCCGGGGTTACCACCGTACAGATGGATCGGTCGGAACGGCCAACTACTGGCTGGTTATTCCCTTGGTCTTTTGCGAAAATCGCAACGTGGACGTGTTGAAGGAAGCGCTCCTGGATGAACTGGGCTATGGCCGTCCAAGGAAATACCGCCGGCTTACGCAGGAACTGGCCAGCCACTACCGGCTGGGCCGGCCAGTCGATGAAATCCGCGACCTGTTGATGGAAGAGGACCCTTCAGTGGAGGAAGGCGAGCGTTTGTTTAGACAGGTGGACGGCATTAAATTCCTGTCCCACAGCGGGGGTTGCGGCTGCACCCGGGAGGATGCCCAATCCCTCTGCGGGCTGCTGGCAGGATATATTACCCATCCCAATGTCGCCGGCGCCACGGTGCTCAGCCTGGGATGCCAGAACGCCCAGGTTTCGATACTGCGCAGCGAAATCTCCCGGCGTTCTCCGGGATTTGCCAAACCCTTGTATATCCTGGAGCAGCAGCGGATCGGAAAGGAAAGCGACCTCATGGCCATGGCTTTGCGACAGACTTTTGCCGGATTGATGGAGGCCAACAAATGCTTGCGGGAACCTGCGCCGCTAAGTAAACTTTGCCTCGGCCTGGAGTGCGGCGGTTCGGATGGTTTTTCCGGAATCTCCGCCAATCCGGCGGTAGGTTATTGCTCCGATTTGTTGGTAGCGGCGGGGGGCTCTGTGATCCTGTCCGAGTTCCCTGAACTTTGCGGGGTGGAGCAGGAATTGAGCGACCGCTGCGTCGATGAAACCGCCGCCGCCCACTTTATTAACCTGATGCGTTCTTACCAGGCCCAGGCCCGGGCTGTGGGATCCGGATTCGAGATGAATCCTTCGCCGGGAAATATCAGGGACGGACTGATCACGGACGCTATGAAATCTGCAGGGGCCGCAAAAAAAGGAGGCACATCGCCGATTACTGACGTGCTTGACTTCCCCGAGAAGCGGGAAAAGCCCGGACTAAACCTGCTCTGCACGCCGGGAAGTGACGTCGAGTCCACCACGGCAGAAGTGGGATCCGGCGCCACCGTGGTCTTGTTTACCACAGGCTTGGGCACTCCAACTGGAAATCCCATCGCTCCCGTCGTCAAGATTTCCAGCAATAGCACGCTGTATCGCCGAATGCCGGACATTATTGACCTCAACGCGGGAACGATCATTGACGGAGAAGAGACGATTGAAACCTGTGGCGCACGCATCTTGGATTATGTCGTCGCCGTGGCTAGCGGGGACAAGACGGTAAGCGCCGTGCGGCACGGGCAGGATGACTTTATCCCCTGGAAGCGCGGCGTTAGCCTCTGAGCCGACCCGATCAGTCGTTTACGGAGAATAATTCGCATATGAGAGCATTTCTGGACGAGGACTTCTTATTGCACACGGCCAGTTCCCGTCGCCTGTTCCATGAATTTGCCGAATCCCTTCCCATCATCGACTACCACTGCCATCTGCCAGTGGCCGAAATTGCGCAAAATACGCGCTTCGATAACCTGACCCGCATCTGGCTTCTCGGGGATCATTACAAATGGAGAGCCATGCGAACCAATGGCGTTCCCGAGCGCTATTGCACGGGAGACGCGGATGATTGGGAAAAATTTCAGCAGTGGGCCGCTACAGTTCCCTATACCATAAGAAACCCCTTATATCATTGGACGCATTTGGAGTTGCGTCGATATTTTGATTGTCAACCCATTCTTTCCCCGGAATCGGCGCGTGGCATTTATGAGGAATGCAGCGCCAAGCTCCGCACCGAAGGATATTCTGTGCGCAATCTGCTCCGGCTCATGAAAGTGAAGCTCCTGTGCACGACGGATGATCCCGCAGACAATCTGGAGCATCACCGGCAACTACTAACGGAAGGATTCGAGATTCCCGTGCTGCCGGCATTTCGTCCGGACCAGGCCTTGAAGGTGGATAACCCGGAAATATTCAACCGATACCTGGGCCGGCTGGAATCGGTTTCTTCGCATTCCATCGCGTCTTTTGTCGATTTTCTGGGAGTGCTCCGGCAAAGGCATGATTATTTTGGCAGCCTGGGCTGCTGTGTTTCTGATCACGGCCTGGAGCAAATTCCCGAAGAAACCAGTACCGAAAATGAACTGGGCCGGATTTTCAACCGGATAAGAAAAGGAAATACATTGGCGGAAGAAGAGGTTCGCAAGTTCCAGGCCGGAATGTTGTTTAACCTGGCGGAATGGGATGCGGAAAAGGGCTGGGTTCAGCAATATCATCTGGGCGCGATGCGCAATAACAATCAACGCATGGCCTTAGAGGCAGGCGCTGACAGCGGATGGGATTCCATTGGTGATTTTACCCAGGGAAAATCCCTTGCCCGGTTCCTGAACCGCCTGGACCAGTACCGGAAGCTGGCCAAGACCATCCTGTACAATGTCAATCCCGCCGACAACGAAGTGATGGCCACGATGACGGGAAATTTCAATGATGGCTCCGGGGTAGGCCGGATCCAATGGGGGGCAGCCTGGTGGTTCATGGATCAGAAAGAAGGCATGATCCGCCACCTCAATACGTTGTCGAGCATGGGTCTGTTGAGCCGCTTTGTCGGCATGATTACCGATTCGCGAAGCTTTCTTTCTTACCCCAGGCACGAATATTTCCGGCGCCTGCTATGCGACCTGCTGGGAACAGAACTCGAGGCGGGAGAGATCCCTTCCGATTGGCCATGGCTGCGTCAGGTTATTGAAGGCATTTGTTATGAAAATGCCAGGAACTTTTTCCCCTGGCGCATTCCACCGCCTTCCGTGGACCAGGGTAGATTGAGTAAATCTTGAATATGGAGTCCAGATACCTGCCAGGACCGGAGGATATTGCCGGATTGGATACCGAAGCGATCCGGAAACATTTCCTGATGGAACAGTTGATGCAGGCCGACGAGATCCGCATGCATTACTTGCATTCGGACCGGCTGATCGCTGGTGGGATCATGCCGGCCAGGCAATCAGCCATTCTCAGCACAGCTCCGGCATTAAAGGCGGCTTTTTTCCTGGAGCGCCGAGAGGCCGGGATCATCAACGTAGGGGGAATCGGCCTGATTCAGGCAGACGACCGGGAGTACCGTCTCGAATATCAGGATGGCCTTTACCTAGGACTAGGTACTCAACACTTGCGTTTCAGTAGTGTGGATCCGGCCAGCCCTGCCCAATTTTATTTGCTTTCCACTCCAGCTCACCGGCGTGAAGCTTCCTGCCAGCTGGAAAGAAAGCAGGCTTCGGCTGTGCGTGCCGGCGCGAACGGCTCCGCTAACAACCGGACAATCTATAAATATATTTTCCCTGGAGGGATCCGCAGTTGCCAGCTCGTTATGGGACTTACGGAGCTGGAGGAAGGGAGCGTTTGGAATACCATGCCTCCGCATACGCATTCGCGTCGCTCGGAGGTCTATTTCTACTTCGATCTTCCGGCAGACCAGCGGGTAGTTCATTTCCTGGGCGAGCCCACCAAGACGCGGCATGTACTGGTCGCTAACCACGATGCGGTAGTCTCGCCGCCCTGGTCGATTCACGCCGGCTGCGGCACTGCGCGCTATTCTTTCATCTGGGGGATGGCTGGCGAAAACCTCGATTATGCGGATATGGATGCCTGTGAGACAAAGCAATTGCGGTAGAATCCGGATCCGGCCAATCAATACACAGTATATGAAAAAAATAGTAAGCGTTGTTTTCCTTGCGCTGGTCCTTGGTCAATTGCCTGCCCAGCGGGAAGCCGGACCCGATTCAGTGCTGCGCATCATGCGAAAAGTCGCTGACTGGCAACTGGCCTCCTGGGAGCATGATGGAATGCGCTGGCCAAAGTCAGACTGGACCAATGCGGCCTGCTATACGGGATTGATGGCGCTGAACCGGGTAGCCAATGATTCGAAGTACCTCCTCTGCCTGCGGAAGATAGCGGAATCATTAAATTGGAATACCGGTCCGCGCAGACAAATGGCCGACGACTATTGCATCGGCCAGACTTATGCGCAGCTTTATTGGCTGTATCAGGACCCCATCATGATCGCCCGTTTTCGCGCTCAAATGGATAGCCTGGCCGCAATGCCTCATGATGAATCCCTGGAATGGATACAGGATATAGCCGGGCGCGAATGGGCCTGGTGCGATGCCCTCTATATGGGGCCGCCTTCCCTGGCTGCCTTGTCGTTGGCCACCGGGGATAAGAAATACCTCGACCTCGCCGTCAAGCTGTGGTGGAAAACCACCGACTACCTGTATGATACCACAGAGCACCTCTATTTCCGCGACAGCCGGTTTTTTGCGCAGCGGGAATCTAACGGAAAAAAAATGTTCTGGGCCAGGGGCAATGGCTGGGTTCTGGCGGGTTTGGCGAGGCTGCTGGACTTTATGCCGGAAAGCTACCCCAGGAGAGACCGCCTGGTCAGTCTCTTTGTGTCGATGGCGACCCGCATTGCCGGTCTGCAACATGCGGACGGTAGTTGGCATACGGCGCTCCTGGACTCAGTCAGTTATCCAGCTAAAGAGACCAGCGGGACCGGGTTTTATGTTTATGCGTTGGCCTGGGGAGTCAACCACGGTTACCTGGACTATGGCCGGTATTATTCAGCCATTCAAAAGGGTTGGTTGGCCCTGACCTCCGCCGTCCAACCGGATGGCAAACTGGGTTATGTACAGCAGATCGGGGAAAAACCCGGAAAAGTCGACAAGAACAGCACAGAAGTATACGGCCCCGGAGCATTTTTGCTGGCCGGATCGCAGGTCATCGAATGGATGCTGCGGCGGGCGCCTGGGCACCGGCTATTCATCCTGCAAAACCCCAGCGGATTGGATCGTCCGGAGGAGGTGGCCGAATTGCCCTATGGGCAAGCCGAAGAAGCCATCCGGGCCCTGGGCTCCAACAGTTGGTCCGTGCTGGATACCTTACGCGGACAGGAGCTGGCCGGCCAGCTGGAATATGAGGGGGGAAACAAACCCGTCCGGTTGCTGCTGCAAGTGAGCCTTGCCCCCGGAGCGGCAATTTACGCCTGCCTTAGGCCCAAAGCCGCTGAGCCCGTCACGAAAAAAACTTATGCGCGCTATGTGCCGGAGCGGGCCGACGATTTTGCCTGGGAAAACGACCGAATTGCCTTCCGTTTGTACGGGAAGGCATTGGAAGGCACGCCGGAGGATGCCTACGGATTGGATGTCTGGGTTAAGCGAACCAACAGGCTGATCCTCGACGAGCGGTATAAGCGCGGCGAATATCATATCGACCATGGGGACGGACTGGACTTTTACCACGTGGGCTATTCCCTGGGGGATGGAAATATTGCTCCCTATGAGCAAGACAGCATCTGGTATTCCAAAAACTATCATCGATGGCAGGTTCTCGACAATGGACCCCTTCGGTCCAGCTTTCGCCTGGAATACGATGCCTGGGATGTGAACGGCCTTAGCGTCCGGGTCAGCAAGACCATCTCCCTGGATGCGGGCTCTCAGCTGAGCCGGGTCGAGGCGGTCTTTACATACGACTCTCCGCGGCAGCTTCCGGTAGTGGTGGGCATTGTCAAACGGCCGGAGGCCGGGGTCAGCCTGCTGAACGAACAGGAGGGCGTCATGGGATATTGGGAGCCTACGCACGGAAGCGATGGCACTACGGGACTCGGTTCAGTCTTCCCCGATTCGACCAAACAAATGATGCTCCGGCACGGACACCTGCTGACCGAGCTCGAAGCCCGGTCCGGCCTACCGCTGATTTATTACACCGGGGCCGTTTGGGACAAAGCCGGTCTGATCCGGGGATCGATGGCTTGGTTCCGGTACCTGCAGGATTTTCGAACCCGACTCAAAAGACCTTTGGTCATTACTTGGTAGGGTGCGGGAAAACAAAACGCCATGAATACTCTGGAAGCCTTTAGATTAGACCATCAGCTGGCCGTTGTCACGGGATGCAGGCGCGGCATTGGCCGGGCTATGGCCCTGGCATTGGCCGAAGCCGGCGCGGACATTGCCGGGGTTTCTGCGCAAATGGAAACTGAGGCATCCGTCATTGGCGAAGACGTTCGTCGATTGAGCAGACAATTTTACCCATACCGCTGCGATTTCCGGGAACGGAAACAGGTGCTTTCGCTGGCCGAAAGACTGCGGAATGATTTTCCGCGCATCGATATCCTGATTAATAATGCCGGCATGGTGTTGCGCAAACCAGCGGAAGAATATCCGGACAGCTATTGGGATGAAGTGATCGCCGTGAATCAGACCGCCCCATTCATCCTCGCCCGCGAGATCGGCCGACAGATGCTGAGCCAGGGTAAGGGAAAGATCATATTTACTGCTTCCCTGATGACCTTTCAAGGAGGCATTACCATTCCGGCCTACTCGGCAAGCAAGGGGGCGATCGGATCCCTGGTAAAGGCCCTGGCCAACGAATGGGCAGCCCGTGGAATTAATGTCAACGCCATTGCTCCGGGCTATATCCGGACCGACAATACTTCCGCTCTGATGGAAGATGAAAATCGCCGGAGATCTATCTCCGAGCGGATTCCGGCAGGCCGCTGGGGAGAGCCGGAGGACCTGAAGGGCGCCACCGTTTTTCTGGCCTCGCGGGCTTCGGATTATGTTCACGGGACGGTGCTGACCGTTGACGGAGGGTGGCTGGGAAGGTGAGAAAGATCCCCCTAACGGTGGCCCGAATACGGAAAAACCTAGGAGCGATTTTTGCATCAGGAATGGCCTATTTTTGATTGCGATTATTGCCATTTCAAATATTGATGGAGATGAACAGATTTATTACCGCCCTGATTATTGTGCTGGCAGCCCTGCTGCTTTTTGCCGGCCTTATCTGGGCAAAACTTTACGTGACCCGAAAGCAACAGGAAAAGCTAAAAGAAGCGGCCAAGACACATATTGCCAGCATTCCCAGGCTGGAGCAGGCGATTCGCGGGGATTCATTGTACGATGTGCGGGACGTCCAGTTTAAGGACAGCGCTATACTGATCGCCGTCAGTAATCCCGACAAATCCGGAACGGAATCTTATTTTGACAAGAAATACGCCATCAACAGCTATGGCAACATCAACATGGTTTACATCTATGGCTACGATTCTGCAAAGTTCTTGCAGAACGCGGCATTTGACGATGCGTTGATGGCCAAAGGGAAGAAAATGGGCAAGTTCCAGGAGGAATGGGTATCCAAATACATCGATTCAACGGACGGATCCTGCCGCCCGCTGAAAAAATTCCTCCGGGATCAAATGCCCAATCCGCAAAGTTTCAAAAATCAAGAGACTACTTATCAACCTGAAAATATCCACAGCATGCACGTGGTTTGCAAGTACCGTTCGCTGGATAAGTCAGGAGCGCCGGCGCTCAATGTGGTGACTGCCACGATCGGCAGCAATGGCAGCGTCCTGTCGGCAGATATTGAGCCATAATGGATTCGCAGCGCATGCCGTTTACTCCGAACGGAGACTGTGCACCGGAATGGATAAAGAGCTGCGCAGGGCCAGGTAGCTTACTGTTAGCAGGCAGATCAGCAGGGCCCATGAGCAAGGAAACCGTGAGGCCGATGGAAAGTCCAGTGACATTAATGATTGAAAACCCCTTGTGGCGGACGAAATACCGGATGGCTGATTTAAAATAGTTCCTGAGCATCGAGCTTGGAATTAGGGTTTGGTAAATGAATTTGACTGGTTTTCGTCCAAACAAGTGCCATATTTTCAGAAGGTTAAGAATCAATTCGGTATTCGCATAAAAAGAAAAGGGCTGCTCGTTTTCGATATTCCGGATGTTCTATTCCGGCCCCAGCCCATTCCGAGGCATTGAAATGCTAAAAAAAAAATTAGCATCGATAAAAATAATTGCGAAACTCCTTATTTTGCGAATTCATATTCGATTCTCGAGGCTCCAAGACAGATTCCAGAAAACCAGGAAATGAAATCGATCCGTGGAAAGCCCCGCCCATTCTGGCTATTAACGACATGCAGTAAGCTTACCTCGTACAGCAGCATTTTTTTCATTTCAAAATTGATGCTCATGAAGCAAGTCTTACTTAGCTGCGCTCCGAAATGTACTGGGATTCTGTTCATTTTTTTGATTCTTTCCTCCAACAAGGGGATGGCTCAATTATTTGGGGACAATGTGTTGACCCCGGCTGAGATGAGCGCTTCGTTTGATGATGCGACCAGCAAGGAAAAGGGGAATAGTGCACTCGAATACAATCAAAAAGGCGGTTTTAACATTTGTGTTTCCTGGTACCAGGCTTTTGGGGGGATCGGCAGAATGAACGTTGCGGAAAACAGAAAATCTAACGCTGTCGCAGCAACCGAAAACGGTTTTTTGCTGCGGGAAGCCCTTGAATTCATTCAAAAGGGATACAAATTTCAGGGTTTCAAAACAACGTTCAACTATCTTGAGCTATTGATCGATTTGGCCTACCAATATCAATTGACGGACTTGGGGGCCCTTTTTGCCGGGCTGGGGCCATATGTGGGCTATGGCTTGGGCGGAAAGTACAGCGGTGATGGCCAGTCTGGACCTACTTTCAGCGGTCAGGATCCATACAAGCGTTTGGATTTCGGCCTGGACTTTATGGTTGGTTACGCCTTTGCGATGGGTTTGGAAATCCACTTTGGATACGAGCTGGGACTGTATAACATGGCGCCTAGTACCAACGGAGGCTATCCATCCGACTATACGGCAAAGAACCGGGCATTCACCATCAATGTCGGCTATAGCATATTCAAGCTTTTGGGCAAGGATTAAGTTCTGCGGAAAAAGGAGTTAATTGACATTTCCCGCCTGGACTTCCCGGATAAACAGTAAAAAACATGGTAAAGCAGAAACCTCTTTCGGCGGATTACTCAATATCATACTAATCCTATTGGATGCCTGGAGATACAACCATATACATTAACTCAGGCGGTGTCGCAAAACACTACTATGATGCTATCGTGATTGGGTCTGGCATCAGCGGCGGATGGGCAGCCAAAGAACTTTGTGATCGCGGACTAGAAACCTTGGTCCTGGAAAGAGGCAGGGATGTAAAGCACATCAGGGACTATCCGACGGCTACTAAAAATCCTTGGGATTTTACTCACCGGGGCCGCATCACCCGACAACTTAAAGAGGAAAATCCGATCATCAGCAGGTGTTATGCATTTGACGAGTCAGCCCAGCATTTTTTCGTTAAGGATAAGGAACACCCGTATGTTCAGGAAAAACCCTTCGACTGGATCCGGGGCTACCAGGTCGGTGGCAAATCCCTTATGTGGGGCCGGGAAACCCAACGCTGGAGCCGCTTTGATTTTGAGGCCCCGGCGCGCGATGGCTTTGCCGTCGACTGGCCGATCCGATACCATGACCTAGCAGCCTGGTATTCTCATGTAGAAATATTCGCCGGAATTTGCGGAAACAAAGACGGTCTTGAAACGATGCCCGACGGGGAATTTCTGCCCGCCTGGGAATTAAACTGCGTGGAAAAGCACCTGCAGCAAAGGATTAGGGAGAAATACCCGGATCGACACTTACTCACCGGTCGCTGCGCGCACCTTACTAAACCGGCAGATATCCATCTGCAACAGGGGCGCGGTCAGTGCCAGGCTCGGGATCTCTGCACCCGGGGATGCCCCTATGGCGGATATTTCAGCGCGAACTCATCCACTTTGCCCTGGGCTGAAAAATCGGGGCATTTGACCATGAAAACGCATAGCGTCGTTCATTCCATTATTTATGATGAATCAAAAAAGAAAGCAACCGGCGTGCGGGTGGTGGACGCGGCAACCAAACGGGCTACCGACTATTTCGCTCGCATCATTTTTGTAAATGCAGCCTGCCTGAATACCAACCTGATCTTACTTAATTCAACCTCGAACCGTTTTCCCAATGGATTCGGAAATGACAATGAACTCCTAGGAAAATATATTGCGTTTCAAAACTACCGCGGACTGGTAACGGCTGTAATGGAAGGTTTTCAGGATGGATATTATTACGGGCGCCGGCCGGCTCAGGCCATCATGCCTTCGTTTCGCAACATTTTCCAGCAGGAAATGGATTTTCTAAGAGGGTATGTGGTATTTGCGGGTGCATCCCGGATCGGCTGGGAGCGGGATGGAGAGCAGGGAGGAATCGGGAAAGAGTATAAAGAGGATCTAACCACCCCGCATGAATGGGGAGTTTATATGTCTATGCAGGGAGAAACGATTCCAAAAGCAGCCAATCATGTCCGGTTAAGCAAAGACCTGAAGGATGACTGGGGAATTCCTCAACTTATTACGTCCGTGAGCTATGATGAAAATGATGAAAAGCAATTGAAAGATTTCCTGGACCAGGCGACGGCCATGCTGGATTATGCCGGGTGTAAACATATTACCCCCACCGATACCCGGCAGGCTCCCGGGCTAGACATACATGAAATGGGCGGGATAAGAATGGGAAGAGATCCCAAAACCTCTTTGCTGAATGCCTGGAATCAGTTTCACCTGTGCTCCAATGTATTTGTTACCGACGGCGCCTGTATGACTTCGACCGGCACTCAAAATCCTTCACTGACCTTTATGGCGATTACCGCCAGGGCGGTAGACCATGCAGTAGAGGAAATGAAAAAAGGAAATTTATAAGAGTATATCTTTCCCTTTGATACAGAACAACTATTTAAGGTTTGTCCGAAATACACGAAGACCGACAACGAATGGCTAGGTCAATTTTGGTCAACTTTCAAATAGAGGAACTCCTGAATACAAAAAAACCCATAAATAACTGAATTTTAGTTAAATATGGGTCATTTTCTGCTGTAGAGGGAGGACTCGAACCTCCACGGGGCAGTTAGCTATAGTACAATGTTAGTGGTGGTCAACCCCAGTCGGCCACACCGTTAGGCGAGACCGGCATTATACTACGTTTGTCCTGTATCCCCACCCCCGAGACAAGAGGGCATGTCTGCCAAAAATTCCATCACTCCACAGTATCCGGGACCTGATCAGGTACCTGGGTATGCAATATTAAACAAATTTCCCAGTTTGTTGTGTTTTTTTCAAGAAAAATTTGGAATATTTCGATAATATTCAAATATTTGTGGATATATGTAGATAAATCAAAAAACTGCTTATCAAAATGAATGGGAAATTGAATCTCGACAAATTGGATCTCCAAATCATTTTTGAGATGATGGAGAATGCAGAAATCTCCTACGCCGACCTCGGGAAAAAGTTGTTCGTGTCCGGAGGCACCATTCATGTTCGCATCAAGAAGCTGCACGAGTCGGGCGTTGTTAAAGGTACCAGATTAAGTGTAGATCTGAAACACCTGGGATACGACGTCATAGCCTTCATCGGCATTTATCTGGAAAAAAGCTCTCTATACGATTCGGTGGCCAAGGAACTGCGCCGCATAACGGAAATCGTCCGCTTGAATTATACCACGGGTAATTACAGCATGTTTGCTGAAATCGTCTGCAAAGACATTAACCAGCTTCGCTTTGTTCTCCACGATGAGTTGCAAAAAATCAAAGGAATCGAGCGAACGGAGACTTTCATCTCCCTGGAAGAAAGCTTTAGTCGCAACGTGCAAGTATATAAAGAGTAGGCTCATTCCCTTACTTGAAGAGCATCGCGCAGTCCATTGCCCAACAGGTTGAACGCCAGGACCAGGGTCATAATGGCCAGACCCGGTGCCAGCGCCAGCGCCGGATTGTGGGTGATGATAAAATTGTAGTTTTCCTTGATCATCAATCCCCAGCTGGGCTGTGGGGGCTGAACTCCGATCCCCAAAAAGCTTAGCCCTGCTTCAATCACAATTGCCGAAGCAAAATTTGACGCCGAAACGACCATGACCGGCCCCAAGATATTGGGCAGGATATGCCGGAAAATGATCCGGAAGTCGGAGAGGCCCAGCGCTCGTGCCGCCAGGACGTATTCCAGTTGACGCACGGCAAGGACCTGCCCCCGGACGATGCGGGCGGTGCTCACCCACATGATCAGTCCGATGGCAATGAAGATCTGCCAAAAGCCTTTGCCCAGCATCAGCGTAATGGCAAATACCAAAAGCAAGGATGGTATGCTCCACATAACGTTGATGAACCACATGATAAGATCGTCTGTTTTTCCCCGGTAAAATCCCGCCAGAGCGCCAAGGACTACGCCGATGCTTAAGGAGATCAGCACGGTAATCAGGCCGACGCTCAGGCTTACGCGGGTCCCTACCAGCAGGCGGCTGAGTATGTCACGCCCAAACTGATCGGTACCAAGCCAAAAGGTTTTGCGCTTCACCGTGTAAGGGACAGCAGCGCCCGCAGCATTTCTCAGGGAATAGGTGGCTTTCTCTTCCAGTCCTTCATCCAGGTATTTCGAGACCAGGAGGCTGTCATTCGAACGCCAGACTGAATAAATGGGGATGTAGTCATATTCATCCGGTTCGCCGCTCAGCAGTCGTGAAAAAAAAGATGGGCGAGGCGGCGGCTGATCCTTCCGGAGGAGAAGGAAAATTTGGGTAAATCCAGGCTTCTTCCCGCCAATCTCCAAAATAATACGATTCGCATCCGGTGATGGGTCCGGAGAAATAACATACGCAAAAACGGCAATGAGGATGGACAGCGAAATGAGTGACATCCCGAATACCGCTCCTTTGTTCCGAAGCAACCGCCTCCAGGTATTTCGCCATATGGATCCGGATGTTCGCATTCAGGAAGTTTTTGCCCATCGTGAGGATTGTCTGCCCTTCCATCGGTAAAATCCGAATTTTCCTAGGCAGCCCGCCAGCAATATGTAGCCAATGTGCAGGGGTTGCAAGAAAAGAAAATATCGCATCAGGCGTTCCTGGCCATAAAATCGAGCTACCCGGCGAACAAACGGATATTCGAGCAAGGTTTTGGCCAGGAGAAGACCCAACCAAACCCAGGCCATCTCCGGGCGGATCCATGCGGCCACGAGCAGGACCAGGAACAGCCCGTTGAACAGGTAAACCAGCCCAAGCACAGCGATCAGTCGCCGGTCCTGGTATTGATCGGCCTTGCTGGACCAGCGGATCCGTTGATTTAAGAAACCTTTCCAGGTTGGTTCGGGCGCAGTAGTAACTATGGCTTGACGGCTTTTTAAGAAAAAGACCTTATCCGGGTTCTTGTAGAAAATTTTGTGGATGAGGAACATGTCATCACCGGAAGGTATTCGTTCGTTGCCCTCGAAACCCCTCACTTCATCAAACAGTTTTTTCGTGTAGGACAGATTTGCCCCGTTCCCCATCGCATGAAATCTCATGGACAGAGCCCCGCCAGTTATCCCCTGCATGCAGATAAAGTCCAGGGTTTGAAATTGAGATAATAGGGATCGATTGCCCGACAAGCGCACGGGTCCTGCCACCAACGCGTCTCCTTTTTTTAGGTAAAAGCAGGAAAGCGTGGCCAGCCAGCCGGGTTCGAAGCGGCAATCCGCGTCGGTAGTTACAATCAAATCTCCCCTGGCCATCCGGATGCCCGCTTCGATCGCCCTTTTCTTTCCGGAAGCCTGAGAAGGCCCATCGAAGGATTCTTCAGATAGAAACAGGGAGCGGAAAGACAATCGGTCGGATCGGAACTGATTCAATATTTCCCTTGTGGCGTCCGTGGAAAAGTCATCGACCACGATGACTTCGAAACGATCTCCGGGGAGGGTTTGATCTTCCAATGAACGCAGGCAACCGGCAATCCGCTTTTCTTCATTGCGCGCAGGAATAATGACCGAGATCTGGTTTTTGCCGGAGATGGGATCCCCACCTGGCTCGAACTCAGTCAACCGGATCCATCCCTGATCGTATCGGCGGATCAGATAAGCGTAGACGGTCAAAATCAGCAAGCATATCAGGCAGAGGATGGTCATTGGAAAATCAGCGGGTAAAATTAGGCGGTAATGATAGACTGACCTAAAGCCCATTAACCGAGCGCATGATAACACTCTCCGCGTCAATAATTCAATAAAAATTTTGATGGTCCCGATGGTAATTGCTGCTCAGTAGCTCTTCAATCGGATGGAGGATCCCATCTTTGATCTTCCCTTTCAATTGTTGACCGATTGGATAGTTCTTGGCATTTGGTCCTGGACAAAAAACAGCCTTTTCATCCATCCGTTGGCTCGGTGGACAATAAGCCAACCAGGGTGGCCGCATGCTTTTCCTGGAGGATCAGGTGCCCCGCAGGAATTATTTCCACCCGCGATAGAGATTCAATCCCCTTACAAAAGCGGAACCCTGCCTGGTAAGAGATCATGCGGTCTTCCTTTCCGAAGATCATCCGAACCAGAATCTGGTGTTTTTTGACTTTTTGCCTGATATCGCCGAGGCGCGGTCTGAAAAACCGCAAGCAAATCCAACGCTGGTACAAGTTCTTACGAGTCTCTGCGTCTTGGATATAATGGTATATGAACTTAAATCGTTCCGGGTGGATAATCCCCAGCCGATTTGCCGCACGCAGCCCAACGAGTAGCCAGGCCGGGCGTCCAATGGTCCGATTGAACCAGCGCCTACCCATCCAGGTTTGAGTAGCCATCCGGTACCAAAGGCTGGATTGCAAACCATCGGGGGCCAAAAGGATCATTTTCCCGATATTGCCCGGGATGGTTTCCACCAGGCTCAGCGCTACGCGGCCACCCAAACTGAAACCCATAACGGAGAATATTCCTGTTCCCAATTGCTCGGATTTCCGGATGCTGTCAATTATGGAAGCAAGCTCCCCGGGAGTGCAGGACAAGCCTTCAAGCCATATCGTTCGACCATGGAAAGGAAGATCAATGGTGAGCATGACATACTGAGCCGGAGAAATCAGGCCATGCAAAAAATGAAATGCGGTTCCGGACTCGCCATAGCCAGCAAAACAAACAAGCAGTTCCGGACCATTTCCCCAAAGGGAATAATGGACCCGGGAGGACTTGAAGGCCAAAAATTCTTCGCGGATGCCCGTCATGCCAGTTTAAATCTACGCACTAAGGGGGAGATCCTGACGACCAATCAAAACTTAACGAAGGAAATGGTTTGGCTATCGTTCCGGGCAGAAGCGATTCGCAGGAAATAAACACCGGCGGGCAGGTTGGCTAGGGGCAAGCTCTTTGACGATAGCGGGGCTTGAGCCGTAAAGGTCTCGCCAAGCACCTGGTTTCCGGCGCTGTTGACGACGGTAAGCGCCATCAGCTGATCTTCTTCCGTAAGAATTTGAAGGGTAAGCAAGCTATGTCCGTCGTTTAGCATCTTAGCGATCCTGAAAGATTTGGGGATGTTCACTACGGATACCGTTTTTGAATAACTTTCTGTACCTGCCTGATTCATCTGCAACCGGTAAAAGCTGCGCCCGGAAAAAGGGGAAGGATCAGTCCAAGTATAAGTTGCGGAATCTCCAGTGGTGGCCGATTTGCTGTAGATGGCGGAATAGGAGAGGCTGTCGCTGCTCCGCTCCACGGTAAATTCCATTGCGTTTGGTTGGTGCACGACTATCCAGTTCAGCAGCACAGCCCTGTTTTCCAAGTTGGCTGAAAATCCCTCCAATGCGAAGGGAGGTTGGGTCGAAGCAAGAATGTTTTTTTGTACTACGACGTCGAAGAACAAACGATGTCCCGCGTTGTTGACATGGGTTCCATCATAATCGTACCCGGGATTGATGTTCAAAGAATCTTTGCAAAGGCAGGATAGATTGCTTACGGGGTCATAGAAATCCAGCGAATGGACGCCGAATTCCGCCAGAATGGAATCCCGGCCGATCCGGAGGTTCTCCTGCTCGGTGGGGCTGAGAATGCTGTTGTCGCGTGGCTGAGTCGTTGTTACATAACAGGCTTTGCCTGCAGCCAGAACAGCGGCATACATGATTCTGAAATTGAACATCACTTCCTGCATGCTGAAATCGTCGCCAAAATCATTGCTGGGAAAGTTGATAATGACGATGTCCGGAACAAAACTCAGGGCTTTGGTTATGTTATGCGCCGGGTCAGGAGCAGGACGGTTTGCGGGCGGGACAAAGTCGCTGGGCATTCCAGAATAGGTAGTAGTACCTGGATTGCCCAAGTTATAGATCGTATCGATTAGACCCAGCGCCTGATAGTATCGCTTGGTAAGGTTCACCCAGGAACTATCGGGCATCCGTCCCGGAATAGCCGGCGTTGCGCCGAAACCATAGGCGGTGGAAGAGCCGATGACGGCGATCACTTTTTTTTGGGCAAGGGCTGAGTCCCCCAGGAACAAGCAGCAGGCGGTCCAGATAAATGCGGCGCGAAGCATGACGATGAACCTGATGTTATCGACAAGTTGCAAAAAACCTGCCGGAATGCTTGCGGCCTTGGGGAATAAATCGTACTTTTAATTAGTTGTTTAACTAACTATATGTCAAACAACCAATTTAAAAAGGGAGAACTGTACAGCTTTATTACCGGAAAAGGCTCCATCGCTATTGCCCGGAGGCTTCAGAAAAAATTCAACTCCGCCGGCCTCAATCTCACCATCGAACAATGGAGTGTGTTGTACCAGCTCTGGAAGGAGGACGGAAAAAGCCAGCAGGAATTGTGCAGCGCGACGTTCCGGGATAAGCCAAGCATCACGCGATTAGTAGACAATCTCGAAAAACTTCAGTTAGTTAACCGGGTGGCTTCTGAAAAGGATCGAAGGATCAACCTGATCCGGCTTACGCGACAGGCCCAGAAACTCCAGGAGCAGACGATGTCACTTGCCGAAGAGACTTTAAACGAAGCCCTGGCGGGCGTGCCGTCGGAACAAATCAATTTGTGCAAGGAAGTGCTACAAAAAGTCTACGACAATCTCAAATAATTGTTCACGGAAAAACGCATGATATGAGCACGGTAACAGACAAGAAACTAGCCTTCAAAGGCGGTGAATGGTTGATCAGGGAAAGTTCGGCATATGAAACATTTGTCCCCGAAGACTACACGGAAGAGCAGCAAATGGTCAAAGACATGTGTGCTTCCTTCCTGGATGTCGAAATCCTGCCCGTGATCGAGCGCATTGATAAGCTGGAGCCGGGCCTGATGCCCTCCTTGGTGGAGAGAGCTGGAGAGCAAGGGCTGCTCTCCGTATCCATTCCCGAGGACCTGGGCGGACTGGGCAAGGATTTCATTACCTCCATACTGGTCAGCGAGGCACTGGGTGGTGGTTTTTCTTTTTCGGTGGCCGTAGCGGCCCATACCGGTATCGGCACCCTGCCCATTTTATACTTTGGAACAGAGGCCCAAAAACAGAAATATATTCCAAAATTATCCAGCGGGGTGTGGAAGGGTTCCTACGGTCTTACCGAGCCCAACAGCGGAAGTGATGCCCTGGGCGCCCGCACAACGGCCAAGTTAAGCGGCGACGGCAAATATTGGCTGGTTAACGGCCAGAAATGCTGGATTACCAACGGAGGATTTGCCGATATATACACCATATTCGCCAAGATCGACGGAGAAAAGTTTAGCGCGTTTATCGTCGAGCGGGGATTTGAAGGATTTACCCAGGGTTCGGAGGAACATAAGATGGGAATTAAAGGCTCATCAACCGTTCAGTTGTATTTCCAGGATTGCAAAGTCCCGGTGGAAAATCTGCTGGGCGAAGCCGGGAAAGGGCATCTTATTGCGTTTAATATCCTGAATATCGGGAGACTCAAATTGTGTGCCGCCGCGTTGGGGGGCTCCAAGCGGGCAATTACTACCTGCGTACAATATGCCAATACGCGGGAGCAGTTCAAAACCCTCATCTCACATTTTGGCGCAATTCAAAACAAATTGGCGGAGATGGCTATCGCGGTTTGGGTCGGAGAAAGTGCCTTGTACCGCACAGCCAAGTGGATCGACCAGCGGGAGACAGAACTTTTGGCAGCAGGAAAACCATTCAATGAGGCTTTTCTAGGTGCGGCAGAAGAATATGCTATTGAGTGCGCCATGCTGAAGGTGTTCGGGAGCGAAGCGTTGGACTTCGTGGTGGATGAAGGAGTACAAATTCATGGGGGAAATGGATACAGCGACGAATACATCATTTCCAAAGCCTACCGGGACAGCCGGATCAACCGCATCTATGAAGGGACCAATGAGATCAACCGCCTCCTTACAGTTGACATGGTACTGAAGCGCACCATGAAGGGTCGGTTAGATTTGCTTGGGCCGGCCACGGCGGTGTCCAAAGAGCTGCTCAGTATTCCCGACTTCGGCCCGACGGACGATGGGCCATTTGCGAAAGAAAAAAAAGCGATTCAGCAATTCAAAAAATGCATCCTGCTTGCCGCAGGCGCTGCGGTGCAGAAGTTCATGACCAAACTGGAACAGGAACAGGAGATTCTAATGCATATTGCGGATATGGCCATTGCCGTCTTTCATGCAGAAAGCGCACTCCTCCGCGCGATGAAGCTAGTGGATCAGCGGGGCGAGGCCGCCTGCAGTTTTGAGCTCGACATGGCCAGAACATTTATCTATGACTCTGCAGACCGGATAAACAAGGCGGGAAAGGACGCCATTAATGCGTTTGCCGAAGGAGATGAACAACGCATGATGCTCCTGGGTCTTAAACGCTTCACCAAAGTAGATCCGTTCAACAGCAAAGAGGCCAAGAGAAGGATTGCTGGTAAACTGATTGCGGATAATAAATACCCCCTATAAGGTACACAGCCCGCAAACAAACCGGCGGGAGGGGAACCGGCAAATTCCTGCGACTTCGGAGGTTGCACATGCTTTATTTTTCGTACCTTGAAGACCCATTATTTCTCCCCATTTCCGAAAATTGACAGCCCGCCAGGCTAGTTGATATTGTAAACGCCATAAATCGGATCACTATGCGATTGCTTAACATCCTTATTCAAAGCGACGGAACACTCGCTTGGGACAATGTATTAATCCTTCTTTTGGCCGTAGTGGCAGGGTATCTCATCCGGGGCACCCTCTCCAAAAAGTCAGAAAAAAGACAAACGAACCAGGCACTTGCTGAATGGGAAAACAAGTTCAAGCAGGTAAGCAACGAATACAAGAATTACCGGGCCAGCATCGAATCTTCGGACCGGAATCGCGAAAAGTCGGGAACCGATCTGCAAAATCGGGTAAAGGCCCTGGAGGGGGATATCCGGGCATTGAGCGAGGAAAAGACCCGCTTTTCCCAAAAATTTCAAGAAAAAGACGAAGAGACCTCCCGCTATGCGCGTCAGGCCATGGAATCCGAAGACCGCTACAAGACCCTTCAGGAAAATAAGAACCAAATGGAATCCGGATGGCAATCTCGATGGCAGAAGCTTAGCGAAGAACTTACCCGTGCTTTGTCTTGGGAACAGCGGGTAAGGTCCGCTGAAGATGAAGCTCAGAAAGCGAGATCGGCCATAGGGCTGGCAGAAAGAAAAAAACTGGATGCGGAGCTCCGGCTGAAAGCTACCAGCGAATACGCCGGCAAGGTCATTCCTCTGGAGACTGAGTTAAATTCTTTGCGGGAGAAATATGAGGTTTTGGAATTGGAATTGAAAGTGGCAAGGGAAGCCGTGACCGAACGCGAAGTGAATGCCGCCAGGCTGGAGCTCAGCCGGCAGAGCCAGGCTGCCCTGCAACTCGAGCTGGAGACCAGGCAAAATGAACACACAGCCCTGATCGCCGAAGTCGGTAACCTTCGCCGGGAATTGCAGCTGACATTGGAAGAGAACCGGCGGCTTCTCAGCCCAGCGGAGACCCATTCCTCGCCTGCTGCCGAAATACGGCCCGCGGCTCCGGCAGGCGCCATCGGCTGAGGCTTCGCCCCAGGGAAGCCTTTTGGTCCTTTTTTTAGATATCCCTTCGATGCGAAGATTGGCTTTGTTTTTCTTTTTGATCCTTTCCTTTAGTCGGGCGATCTCGCAGGACAGCGTGTATTTGGCTCACACGGGCGATCCGCTCGCTGCTCTGGAATATGGCATCGGGGTCGACCGCCTGGGGGGCGCCAAAATGAGTTTTTTGGATTCCGGCGTGACACTGACCGTCGTGGATAGCTTTCGGGATGAATACAAAATCAGGCTTTCCCAGTTGCATACGGCCTATATCGGAAAAGATCATGTCGTTCTGACCCGGAAAGTAGCGGACCGGGAAACGGGGAACAACGAACATTTGAGCGGCGATTGGAAGATTTATGGGGACGACCGGGCGGACTTCGTTGAAATCGCACTCGACTCCCGCCTCCCTTATCATAGCTATCAGCAGATCAATCCTTCGCGGATCATTGTCGAATTATACGGAGTTACTTCAAATACCAATTGGATCAACCAGCTTCGTTCTGCCCGGGAAATCCGGGCTTGCTGGTATGAGCAAACCGAAGACGACCTGCTTCGCGTTATTGTAGAGTTACGCCACCCTACGTTTTGGGGGCACAGCCTTTATTATGATAGCAGTGGGAGGAAACTCATCCTGAGAGTTCGCCGACAACCGCCGTCTTTGGACATTCGCAAATTGCGGATCGCGATTGATGCGGGACATGGCGGAGGGAATAGGGGATCCAGCGGAATCGTAACCGGGGTTCTTGAAAAAGACTACACCTTGCTTTTCGCCAAAGACTTGCAAAGTCAGCTTCGGACAGCCGGAGTAAGGCAGGTTGGCATGACCCGCACCAAGGATACTTCGCTTTCGATGCCGGAACGAATATCGATCCTCAAAGCTTTTGACCCCGACTTCCTGATCAGCCTGCACCTCAATGCATCGGACCAGGACACCGTGCGTGGAGTAAGCACCTATTACCGTTACATTGGGTTTCGACCCCTGAGTCAGGCCCTGCTCAATCAACTGCTCAGCCTGGGCCTCCATGAATTTGGAAATGTAGGCAGTTTCAATTTTGCGCTGAATGGCCCAACAGATTATCCCAATGCGCTGGTGGAAATCGCCTTCCTGAGCAATGCGCAGGATGAAAAAAAGAATACTCAATCCTAAATTCCGCCGTGCCGTGGCACAAAAAATTTACCAGGGAATCCTGGGTTGGCTAAAGGAAGTCCGGCAATGAAAGGATACCTCATTCAGGAAAAGCAGATTATCCGGGGCGAGGAATGTTTCATTGAAAGCCGCTCCCCCGAAAATGCATACGGCGTAATATTCCAAGATGATGGCGATACCGCTTATTTCTACGCGGTCCAGTCTGAAGCAGGGACCGATCAATTGGTGATCCTGGACGCCCTGCATATTTACCAGGTAGACGACCAACCTGCGGGTCCCAGCCAGCTGGGCATCCTTTGGTCGATGGATTGGCTCGCCTGCGCGCTGATCCTGAATGGCACCTGCCATGCGCTTTTTGATTTTGAAACCAGAGGAGGGTACAACATCAATGCTTTCCCGCCGCCTAACCAAATTTGGACACAGGGTGAACGGGCATTGGACAATGACCTGATCCGAAGCCGCTTCGGTTGAGTACAGATCCAGCTGATTCCTACCTGGTAAATTCGCGCTAGGGGTCCTCGATCAAAAAGAAAAAGGCAAAGTGATCGACGAGATTACTTCCGCTGATATCTGGACTATTACAGCAGCAAGAAACAGAAGGACCATGCTTATCATTCCCCCAAAAGGACCCGCAGACTGCTCGTTTATGGCAGAAGGCTGCTGCAGAATGGAAAGATTTTTTTGAAAACAGATTGACTATTTAACCGACAAAATATACATTTTATGGAAAAAGAGAACTACATGTCCCCGTTGTTTAAATCCATAATGACGAGCCTCTTTGTGGGAATCGTAGCGACGATCATTTGCCTTTTTTTTAATGCGATCTACCGCAGCCAGTCGGATTATCCGCTGGCGGACATCATCAATGTTTCTTCCCTCATATTCGTAGTTAACTTGTTGTTCCTGGTAATTGGCTTTCTTCATTATTTCCTGACCAAATTCATTCGGGCCGGTGAGCTTGTCTACATCATTCTGTTTGCGGCACTGACCCTCTATTGCCTGTGGGGAACCGCACACGTCCATCGTTCCGACAATGCCGCCTTCAATTCCCAGTTTAAAGGTTTGATGGGTGGTGTGATCCTCATCATCGGGATTCTGGCCGCCGGGATCATTCCCTTGCTCTTTCATAACCGGAAATTCGAAGAGGGGATTCTGGGATAATGGCGGACTGAAAAGGGTTTTTCCCATGGAGTTCACCCTGCAAAGCGGGATCAAACGGATTCAGGAGAGTTTTTTCTCCAGATATTCCCGGAGCACGAGCGCATGATTGTGTTCCTCATCGCTGGCGGCGTAAAACAAGGTAATTATTTTATGTTTTGTCATTTCTTTGGCAAGGTCAGCCAGAGGACCAGACTGATCCAGTTCCGACCAGTAATGCTCCCGGAATTTTTTCCAATTTCCAGGATCCTGATGGAACCATTTTCTCAATCGGGTACTCGGAGCGATATCTTTTGCCCATAGATCCATCCGGACGGCTCCTTTATTCAGGCCTCTGGGCCATAAGCGGTCAACTAGGATTCGGAATCCGTCCGCATTGGCGGGATCTTCATAAACCCTTTTTATGTTGATTTTTGGTTTCACGACCCGATCATTAATTGACCATTCTGCTTAAGTTTGTTCTTCGCAGATTTAAAGCGATTCCCATGGCACTAGAGCATGTCTTCATTCATCATGTATTCTTTTGGCTCAAGAACCCTTCAAGTCAGTCGGACCTGGATTCCCTGCTTGCAGGTCTGAAAAAACTGACTGCCGTAAAAACCATCAAACAATGGCATATTGGCCGAGCTGCAGGTACGCATCGTGATGTGGTCGATCGCAGCTATTCCCTGTCCTGGCTCATTTTGTTTGACAACCTGCAGGATCAGGATAGTTATCAGCGCGATCCCATCCATTTGCACTTTGTCGAAGAATGCAGCGGTTTATGGAGCCGAGTTCAGGTATACGACTGCGTGGATGCTGCCTGAGTACCTATTCGCCAGGACTAGCCGGATTTCTTTCCCGCGTGGAGTCCCGAAGCGGCCGCTTCATCGACAAACCAATGCAATTGACCTTGTTCCGGCTGGATGAGCTGGGAAGGAAAATGTTCCGGATCGGTCGGACCCTCCAGCACGCGAGACAAGGCGTGCGCCTTATTTTCACCCACAGCGAGAAAGACAATACGCGACGCGCGGTTTACGATCGGACGCGTAAGGGTGATTCGATACATGTTTTGCGCCTGGAGCCAGAAGGCTTTGGTCCAGGATTCCACTTCATGAAGCACTTCGGTACCCGGAAATAAGGATAGAGTATGGCCGTCTTCTCCCATGCCCAGCAATACCAGGTCAAAACTCGGCTCCGATGGCTCTGGAGCAAAATAGCTGCGCAGGATCATTTCATATTCGCTCGCTGCGGCGGCTGGATCCAGGTCTGTCCGCATGATATGGATTTGTTCCTGGGGAACCGGGACTTTGTCGAGCAGGTAGGTAAAGGCCATTCGGGCATTGTTGCGGTCGTCCGTAAAGGGGACAGCCCGTTCGTCGCCCCAAAATACATGGAGTTTGTCCCAGGCAATCTGTTCCTGATAGGGAGTTTGGGCAATAAGTTCGTACAATGTCTTGGGCGTGTCTCCGCCCGAAAGGACGATGCTGAAGCGATCCTGACGCGAAAGGGTTCCTGCAATGTATTCAGTGACCCATCCGGCCGCTTCGCGGCTAAGGTCAGCCAAATTCGGATAAACATGCAAAGCCATGATTGACCTCCGGAGTTATTTGTCCTGGTGAGCAGGGGGAAGGGTGATCCAATTGTGGCCGTCGCGGGCGATTAGCGCCTCGGAATCCTCAGGCCCCCAGGAATCCGGCGCGTAATTCGGAAAGTCGATCGGTCCCCTGGATTCCCAGGATTCCAATATCGGCATAATGATTTTCCAGGCCGCCTCCACTTGGTCGCTGCGCATGAACAGGGTAGCGTTCCCTTCCATTACATCCAGGAGCAGGGTCTCGTAAGCCTCCGGTTCGTTTCCGTCATAGGCGTTCTTGTAATTGAAAACCATCTCCACGGGATTGAGCACCATGCCCTGGCCCGGCCTCTTGGACTGGAAGCGCAAGCGAATGTCCATTTCCGGCTGAATACCAATGACAAGCCGGTTCGGTCGCCAGGTTTCAGCAGCTTCGGGCGGAAACGCGTAGCTGGGCGCGGGGCTGAACTGGATGGAAATGATGGTGGACTTTTCGTGCAGGTATTTGCCCGTCCTCAGGTAGAAGGGCACGTCCCGCCAGCGCCAGTTGTCGATATAAAATTTTACCGCTGCGAATGTATCTACCGGGGAATTCGTATCGACATTCTTCTCCTGGCGATATCCTGCAACGTGCTCGCCTTTCATCCAACCGTCGCTGTATTGGCCACGGACGGCAAAAGAATGGGCTTCTTCCTTGCTGATTTTCCGGATGGCGTTCAACACATCCACTTTCTTATTGCGGATTTCGTTGGCATCGAAGGAAACCGGCGCTTCCATCGCTATCATGCACATCAGTTGCAACATGTGATTTTGAACCATGTCCCGCAAGGCGCCGGACCGCTCATAGTAGGAACCCCGACCTTCCACACCCACCGTCTCAGCCGCCGTGATCTGGACGTGCTCAATATACATCCGGTTCCAAATGGGTTCAAATAACGCGTTGGCAAAGCGCAGGGCTAGCAGATTTTGTACCGTCTCCTTGCCCAGGTAATGGTCGATCCGGAAAATCTGCTCTTCGTCGAACATGCCGCGAAGGAGATTGTTCAACTCGTGCGC
>Ga0207040_1021_pt1 | contig 48055 bp, 28 predicted proteins | sample Alteio_BWMinCont_72_FD_153279 | JGI IMG/M metagenome (GOLD analysis project Ga0207040, IMG submission 153279) | Enriched cells from forest soil in Barre Woods Harvard Forest LTER site, Petersham, Massachusetts, United States -... | ecosystem: Environmental > Terrestrial > Soil > Temperate forest >... | reverse complement strand
TAAGCAATGCCTTAGATGTAGCCAATGGAGTTTATGCTGAGCTTGAACGATTAAAAAAATCATTTCCCGAAGATGTAGATTATAAAGTACCCTTTGAAGCCGTTACCATTGTAAAGGTTTCTATAAAAGAAGTAGTGCAAACACTTATCATCGCATTATGCTTAGTGGCATTTGTGGTACTTTTGTTTTTACAAAACTGGCGAACTACACTTATTCCTTTGTTGGCAATTCCAGTATCTATATTGGGTACATTTATTTTTTTCGTTCCCCTGGGCTTTACTATAAACACACTTACGCTATTTGGTTTTGTATTGGCTATTGGCATTGTGGTAGATGATGCCATTATTGTGGTTGAAGCGGTGCAGCATTATATTAATGCAGAAAAAATGTCGGCGAAAGCAGCAACCGAACATGCTATGAAAGATATAACAGCACCCGTAATTGCTGTTGCGTTAATTCTGGCATCTGTATTTGTGCCTGTAGCTTTTATACCAGGCATTGTTGGCAGGTTGTACCAGCAGTTTGCCATAACCATAGCGGTATCCATTATAATTTCTGCGTTTATAGCTTTATCATTAACACCTGCACTATGTACACTTTTATTAAAGCCTCATGTTATCGATGAAAAATCTCGGGGACTAAATAAATTTTTCTTTTGGTTTAATAAGTACTTCGGCAAGTTTACGGTTGCCTATACTAACGGAGTTAAAAAAGGCATTAGCGCATCTAAATATGTAATTGTTTTACTCGTTTGTATTGGAGTTGCTACGTTCTTTTTATTTAAATTTAAACCATCGGGTTTTATTCCTAACGAAGATTTAGGTCGTGTACAAATTACCTACGAGTTACCCGAAGCTTCTGCTACCATACAATCAGTAGACCTTATTACTAAGCTTATGAAAGTGGTTGGCGAAACGCCCGGTGTGGCAAACTACGCTGCCTTATCAGGTTTAAATGTAAGCACGGGTGCAACAAAATCTAACAGCGGTACTATTTTTTGTCAGCTTAAACCGTGGGATGAACGCAATGAACCCACGCAACAAGTTCCAAAACTTATTGATGTAATGACAAAGCGCATTGCCAAAGCAGGTATAAAAAACGCAAAGGTGGTTGTTATACAACCTGCGCCCATTCCGGGTATTGGGCAATCTGCCGGTTTTAGTTTTCAAATAGAACAACGTAACACAAACGATGATGTGCATGCGTTCGAAAAAGTGGTTAACAAATTTGTTTCTCAGGCAAATAAAAACCCGGCTATTTCTCATGCGTTTAGTTACTACTCGGCACACACCCCAAGTTACGATTTAACGGTTGATAGAGAGAAGTGCAAAAAAATGGGTGTAAATATTTTAAATGTGTTTACAACCATTCAGTCGTACATGGGCAGTTCGTATGTAAACGATTTTACACTTTATAACAGAACCTTCCATGTTGTTATACAAGCCGATACCGTTTTTAGAAAACTGGTAACCGATATGGATAAATATTATGTGCGTAACGATTCCGGTGCCATGTTACCGCTTAGCTCGCTCATAAATTATAAACCTACCGAAACTGCTCCGCTATTATCTCACTTTAATATTTTCCGCTCAGCTGAGGTAGATGGCGGTTCACCCGAAGGTTACAGTAGCGGACAATCAATTGATGCCCTGAAAGAAGTTGCCGCTAAAGTTTTACCCGCAGGTTATGGGTATGATTTTTCGGGTTTAAGTTATGAGGAAATAGTAGCAGGCTCGCAAACCATTTATATTTTTATGTTTTCGCTAACCTTTGTTTTTCTTTTTCTCGCCGCTCTGTACGAAAGTTGGGCTGTTCCTTTTTCTGTTATGTTATCCGTGCCCATTGGGGCTTTTGGAGCTATACTGACACTTACGTTTATACCTGCGTTAAGTAACAACATTTATGCACAAATAGGCTTAATTACTTTAATTGGTCTTGCAGCTAAAAATGCCATATTAATTGTTGAGTATGCCAAAGTGCGGGTTGATAATGGGGAAGATATCATTCAATCTACCATCGAAGCTGTTAGTTTAAGGCTGCGCCCCATTATAATGACATCCTTAGCATTTATTTTAGGTGTTATGCCTTTGGTACTGGCTACGGGTGCTGGCGCGGTGGCTCGTAAAACAATTGGGTTTACCGTGTTGGGTGGCATGATTGCTGCTTCATCACTCGCTGTTTTTATTGTTCCTGTACTTTTTGTAGTAATTATTAAAATTGCTTATCGCAAAAAGCAACCAAATACTCCTATGCCACCTAAAGGTTTAAATAAATTTCTAAACTAAAATATACTTTTAATCATCTATTTTAACTAAAATTTATTTAATTGGTTTGAGTTTGTAACCTTTGATATACTGAAGTAAAGTGATTTAAAATTTCACAATTAATGTACCTTTGTTGCCAATTACTTTATTAAAAAATGACTTTTGAATTTACAGTTTCTCCAGTTTTGGTAGAGGTAGGTGATTTAAAATCCGGGCAAAAAATATTGATTCATGGTGCAGCAGGTGCCGTTGGTAGTGTTATGGTGCAAATGGCAAAAACAATGGGTGCTTATGTAATTGCTACAGCATCAGGTGCAGGAGTTGCCATGGCAAAAGCCTTTGGAGCTGATGAGGCTATCGATTACAAAACACAAGACTTTACTACACTTGTAAAAAATGTTGACTTTGTAGCCGATTTAGTGGGTGGCGAAACACAAAACAAATCGTTTAACGTGCTAAAAAAAGGCGGTAAACTATTAAGCATTTTTTCACCTCCTTCAAGCGAATTAGCTGAAAAATTTGGTGTTACAGCTCAGTTTGTATCCTTGCCCCCATCTTACAAAAAATTAGAATTTGGTATAGACTTATTAGAGCAAGGCAAAATAAAAGCCTCCATTGCTAAAACAATTAAGTTAGAACAGGCTGCCCAGGCTCAAGATTTAATTTCGGCTGGTGGTGTAAATGGTAAAATTATATTAGAAGTAAATTAAACGGTAGATTTGCCAATAAATCAACAAGCAAAAAAATGATTTTTGATAAAATTGAAAACGCCGCACTTTATGAAAACATAAGCCCTTTGCTTAAAAAGGCTTTTACATATATAAAGCAAACAGATTTTTCTAAACTTGAAAACGGAAAGCATATTATTGAAGAGGATAACCTTTTTGCCATTGTGCAAGAGTATGAAACCAAAAATGATGCCGATTGTAAATTAGAGGCGCACAAAAAATATATTGATGTGCAATATATCATTTCGGGCGAAGAGCATATAGGCGTAACCCCTTTAATTAATCAAAAGCCTTGTAAAGAATATGATGCAGAGAACGATTATGCCTTGTATGATGATGTTTCTTCTTTTATAAAAATAATCCAAACACAATTTGCCGTTTTATTTCCGGATGATTTACATAAGCCGGGTATAAAAATCAATGTTTCAGGTAAGGTTAAAAAAGTGGTTATGAAAGTAAGGGTTTAGCACTCGTAACTAATTTTTTTCTAAACAGCCAATTAGACCCATTTTGAGGAATTATTGACCTCTTTTTATATAAGCCATTCCTATACTTTTACATTCAGATTTTATAAATTCATAAAATACTGGAAGAAGTGCGGTAAGCAAACAGCCTTGGTTTAATGCATGTGATTGAGGGGAAGGCGCTTACCGTTTCTTTCAGCTATAAGTAGGTACAATTAAAAATGTATAAACAGTTAAAAGAAACAATCATTAAAATAAATTATTATTTAAGTTGCATTTTTTATACCGAAGGAGAGTAAACACAAATCGAACAATTTAAAATGTCAATTATATTCTAAAGCATCTACTTTATTCTAAAAATAGTATTTGATTCTTTTTTATGCCAGTTAAATTATTTTTTACACTTTTTTTTGCGTTTACATTTCTTATTCTAAGTGCTTCTAAAGATAGTACACATACAAAACCAATTAAAGTAGTTGCTTTACCCGTTGTTTTTTACCAGCCAGAAACTAAATGGGGTTTTGGTGTTGCGGGTCTGTTGCGTTTTAAACAGAAAAGTGAACCGGATAGTTCTCGCCATTCTAACGTAACATTTGCATTTACTGATACACAATTAAATCAAATTGTTTTTAGTGCGCCGTATCAATTATGGTTTAAACGCGAAACGTATAATATATATGGTGAGCTTGGTTATCAAAAAGAAAACTATTTATTTTTTGGTACAGGAAATAATGTGCCCTCCTATTTTCATGAAAGATATTATGTAAAAGTTCCACGCTTTCAAATAAACGCGCTCAAAAAATTCTATCCACATTTTTATGCAGGCCTAAAATATGCTATTGATTATAACACGTTTACTCAATTTAACGATACGGGTTTGTTAATAAAAGGAACCATTCCCGGAAGCAAAGGCGGATATATATCAGGTGGCGGAGCTGTTATAAAATATGACAATAGAGATAATCAGTTTTATGCAACAAAAGGATATTATGTCGAGTTTGTATTTTTATCTAACTCCCCGGTTTTAGGTAGCAATTATAGGTTTGATAAATATTCTTTAAACATGTCAACCTATGTAGCCTTACCATATAAGCAGGTGCTGGCTTTTAATGCTTACGCTCTTGCAAATGCAGGCAATGTGCCTTTTTATCAAATGGCTACATTAGGTGGCGATACAAGAATGCGTGGTTTATATAACGGACGATATAGGGATAAAGACTGTTGGATTTTACAAACTGAATACAGGCTTTTTTTATTTTGGAGAATTGGTGTTTCCTTATTTGCGGGTATAGGCAATGTAGCTGCGGAGATAAATCAGTTTAATTTAAAATATACGCGTGTGGCTTATGGAGGTGGAATTAGAGCATTAATTGATAAAAAACAGCACCTAAATATTAGGTTTGATGCCGGGTTAAGCAACGGAAATGTAAACTACTATTTTACCATTGGCGAGGCTTTTTAAGTAAAATCTACAAAAAGTCTCCAATATTTAATTAGCGTTTTACAGCAAATATAGAAAGTATACAAAATGATACCATAATGTTAAGAAATTTCTCAAAGGAAACTTGCAGAACAAATAAAGTTTCCATAGTTTTGACGACAATTGAGTATAAAATTTAATTTTTCGCAATGAATTCAGCCGCACAACATAAGTTTTTGGATTTAGCAAAAGAAGAAAAGAAATTTGAATTACACATTGAAACCTGTATTCATCTTCCTGAAAAATCTAAAATACAAAACCCAAGCCGCTCAGATTTTTTTTCGATTGGCATCCTTATAAAAGGCGAGGTTAGCTTTAGGCTAAACTTGAAAGATGAAAAAGTTTCAAAAAATAGCCTTTTATTTTTATCACCTAACACCGTAAAACAAATTATTAATAAAAGTAACGATGCCGAATTTTGTATTGTTGCGTTCACGTCTAAATTTTTGTTGCAAATAGGCATACAGCAACATGAAGTAGATATGCTGAGCTTTATTTTAAATAGCGGACATAAAATAATTGCTTTAGCCGAAGGTGAGTCTTTTACTTTATTAAAACTTATTGAAGATTTAAAGCAAAAAAATCAAAGTATAGAAATACATCCCTATGGAGATAATATTTTGCAATATGCATTTCGTATTTTTTTATATGAAATGGCTGCTATTGCTAAAAAATATAATATTATAAGCAGTAATAAAATATCCAGAAAACAAGATTTGGTAATTAAGTTTGGTCATCTATTAAATCTTCATTATAAAGAGGAACGTAGTGTTAAATATTATGCGAACTCGTTAGCCATTACACCAAAATATTTAACCGAAGTAGTTCATGAAGTTACCGGAAAACCTGCAGGTGAATTAATAGATGAAAAAGTAATGCAAGAAAGTAAATTTTTATTAAGTAACCCATCTTTTACTATTGGGCAGATTGCAGATGCTTTACATTTTTCTGATCAATCATTTTTTCGTAAATTTTTTAAACGTCATTTAGGAGTTTCTCCTTCTGAATATCGGGGAGGAAATTTGCTTAGTCATAATTAGTTTTTCTAATAACCATACTTGTTAAAAGTACTGGCTGGTGTAATATTAAACTGGCATGAAATTTTATGCAGGGAAGAAACTAATCCAACTACACAATTAGTTTTTCTAATTAAACGTTACTTATTTAAACCTATTATTCGATTGTGGCTAATCTACGCCACAATAGTAAACTGGTATGAAATTTTATGTGGTGGTGTATATTAAATAAATAATTTTTATCCACCACATAATAACAACGCGTATAACAATTAAATTATTATTTGGTAAACATGCCTTAATGTTTTTTTTACAACGATGATATAATTTTGAAGCGATTAAATTGATGTAACTACCAGTAAAAAGTAAATGTAAAAACTGTGTTACGGAATTGTTTTTATTCGATGGTTTCAATTAGACCCATTTTGCCGAAGTACAGACCTTGAGTTGCAAGCTAAAGAAGAACAAATTTGCTGCGTATAAATTATAGAAGTTAAAAGTTGTTGGGCAATTACATGAGTATACAAAAAAAGAAAATACTTTTTATAATAGGTACTCCAAACCAAACCACTCAAATGCACCAGATAGCTAAATTTCTGGACGACAGTTTTGAGTGTTATTTTTCGCAAATATTTTCAAGCCATACGGCGTTTGAAACGGTAGTAAAAACCGGAATACTAAACCACACCATTTTTGCCGGAGAGATAAAACAAAAAGCCGATACTTATTTAGCGGAAAATAATCTTAAAAACGATTACCAAGCCAAAGTATATAAAAACAAATACGATTTGGTAGTAGTGTGCACTGATATGATACTGCCTAAAAGCCTTAGCGGAATTAAAACTGTATGGGTACAGGAAGGAATGATTGATGGGTACAACTTTGCGGCTAAAATAGTTAAGGCTTTAAAATTACCGCCGGTATTGGCTATGAGCACGGCTTTAAATGGCTCTTCCAATTTGTGTGATATATATTGTGTGGGTTCATTTGGCTATAAAAGTTACATAGCCGAAAAGGGAACCGATATAGAAAAAATTGCCGTTACTGGAATTCCAAATTATGATAATATAAAACAGTATTTAAACAACGATTTTCCTTATAACGATTATGTTTTAGTAGCCACATCAGATATACGCGAAACAATGCGTTCAGATGATCGTATAAAATTTATTAAACAAACGGTTGAAATTGCCAACGGCAGACCATTAATTTTTAAGCTTCATCCTAACGAAAAAAGAGAGAGAGCTACTGTTGAAATTAAAAAACATACACCATCTGATACTCTAATTTTTACACATGGCAACACCAATCACATGGTAGCAAATTGCGATGAGTTAATCACTCAATATTCTACTGTAGTATATGTTGGTATTGCTTTAGGTAAAAAGGTGCATTCGTATTTCGATGTAGATGAGTTGAATAGATTAATGCCCATTCAAAACAATGGCGAATCGGCAAAAAACATTGCTGATATATGCGGCAACTTTATTTACTACAATGGAAGCGGGACAGAGTTTCTAAAAATTCACAAAAATATTATGCTAACTATTTAATATGAAAATACTAACTGTTATACAGGCACGCATGAGTTCTACCCGGTTACCGGGCAAAGTAATGCTACCCCTGGCAGGTAAACCTTTACTGGTGCGCATGGTTGAAAGAGTAAAAAACGCTTACTTATGCGGCACAGTTGTAGTGGCCACAACAACCAATAAAGAAGATGATGAAATTGAAAAATTATGCAAGACCGAAAATATTCTTTGTTTCCGTGGGCACCCAACCGATTTACTTGATAGGCATTACCAAGCGGCTTTATATTATGATGCAGATGTAGTTTTAAAAGTTCCATCTGATTGCCCTTTAATCGACCCACAGATTATAGATAATGTAATAAGTTTTTATAAAGCAAACGCAAATAAGTATGATTACGTAAGTAACCTGCACCATGCCTCGTATCCTGATGGCAATGATGTTGAACTAATGACTTTTACTACTCTTCAACGAGCATGGGAAAATGCAACCCGACAATTAGAGCGAGAACATACAACACCTTACATCTGGGAAAATCCATTTCTATTTCGCATAGGAAATATTTTATGGGAAACCGGAAAAAATTATTCTAAAACGCATCGCTGGACAATTGATTATCCTGAAGATTACACATTTATAAACGCTGTTTATAATGAGTTGTATAATAAAACCGTTCACTTCAATTTAAAAGACATTTTAAATTTAGTAGAAAGCAAGCCCGAAATTTTTCACTTAAACAGCAAGTATGCGGGCGAGTATTGGTACAAAAACCATATAAACGAATTAAAAACTATTACATATAAACAACCAATAGCAACTTACGCATAATGACAGAAGAAAAATTAAATACACTTAAAAGCACAGCTTTAAAAGTTAGAGAGCACATTATAAAAATGTCAACAGATGGAGGATGCTTTATTGGGGCCTCATTATCCTGTGCCGACCTTATTGTTTATCTCTATCAGGATTTTTTAAACCTGCATAAAGATAATTTAAAAGATGATGAAAGAGATTATCTATTCTTATCTAAAGGGCACGACGTGCCTGCTTTGTACGGCACTTTTGCAGAGCTTGGTCTTATAGAAAAAGACCGCTTAAAAAATCACCTAAAAACAACCGATTCTATTTACTGGCACCCTAACCGTAATGTACCGGGTGTCGAATTTCATTCGGGTTCATTGGGTCATTTACCTGCTGTAGCTATTGGTGTGGCGTTGGATTGCAGAATGAAAAAACAAAACAACAAAATTTTAGTAATTACAGGCGATGGAGAATTGAATGAAGGTTCGGTATGGGAAGCCGTAATGGTTGCCAGTGCATATAAACTTAGCAACCTAACTTTTGTAGTTGATAGAAATAAATTTCAGGCCAACATAGCTACCGAAGAATTAATTCCGCTTGAACCCTTAGTGCAAAAATTTGAAGCCTTTGGTTGCAACGTTCAGCGAATTGATGGGCACGATTTCACCCAATTAGATAAAGCATTTAAAGCATTGCCTTATAGTAACGATAAACCAAATGTAATTATTGCCGATACTATACGTGGTAAAGGTTTGCCAAGCATTGAAGCCAGAGCTGACAGATGGTTTTGCAATTTTCAGTACGATGAAATAAACAGCTTGGTAAAAGAATTACACGGAGAAGCAAAAACAGAACTTGAATCAGAAACACTTACTGTACGATAACATGAATTACGAAGAATTAATAAAAAATTTAGCCTTAGAAGATGAACGCTTTGTTGTAATGACTGCCGAAAACCGCGCACTCATTCGCAACCTGCCAACTATTTTAAAAGATAGGTTTATTGATACTGGCATTACAGAGCAAACCATGATTGGCGCTGCTGCAGGTTTAGCACTTAGGGGCAGAATTCCGGTGGTACATGCACTGGCAACTTTTCTTACACTTCGTGCTTTTGAATTTATTCGCACTGATGTGGGCATCGCTAATTTACCTGTAAAGCTTAGTGGGTTTATTCCGGGTTTTTTATCGGATGGTAATGGGCCAACACATCAAGCTATCGAAGATGTTTCGTTAATGCGTGGCATTCCGCACATGCAGGTTTTTTGTCCGGCAGATGAGCAGGATATGTTATATGCCTTACCACATGTTTGGACCTCCCTCCACCCTTCTTACGTTCGTGTAAATATTCGTAAGTCAGATTTTCAGCACGATAAAAATTTCGAAATCGGAAAAGCAGAAATTATTTCAACCGGAACCGATGTAACCCTATTGGTTTACGGAATGTTGTTTGACGAAACGCTAAAAACAAAACAGTTATTAGAGAAAGAAGGTTTATCGGTTGGCTTAATAAATATGCGCACCCTAAAACCCATTGATGAAAAAGCGGTTTTACATGCCGTAAAAAATTCTCAAATGCTGGTAACTATCGAAGACCATTTTTTAACCGGCGGGCTTTACAGCATCATTGCCGAATTATTATTAAAACATCAGCTTACCACACATGTTTTACCATTAGCATTAAACGAACGTTGGTTTAAACCAGCCTTACTTTCAGAAGTGTTGAACCACGAAGGTTTTACCGGAGAAAAAATGAGCGAAAAAATAATTAAGGAATTAGACAAAAAAACCGTTTCAAAAATATAATCACATGAGTAATAAAATAGCATTCAACCAAAATTATCCTGATATAACAAAGTCAAACGAGTTATACGACAGAGCCGTACAAATAATGCACCCGGTTACACAAACTTTGGCTAAAGGCCCCGGACAGTTTATGAAAGGTGTTGCACCAAAATATTTAAAAAAAGGAAAAGATGCACACGTGTGGGATGTAGATGGAAATGAATTTATAGATTATAACATGGGCATTGGTCCTATTTCATTAGGATACTGTTACGATAAAGTTGACCAAGCCATTATTAACCAGTTAAAAGATGGCATCACGTTTTCATTAATGCACGAGCTTGAAGTTGAGTTAAGCGAATTAGTACATGAAATTATTCCGAATGCTGAATCAATTAGAATTAGCAAAACAGGTGCCGATGTTTGTAGTGCAGCTGTGCGTGTAGCACGTGCTTTTACCGGACGCGATAAAGTTTTATGCTGCGGGTATCATGGCTGGCACGAGTGGTACATTGGCATAACAAGCCGGGATAAAGGAATTCCGCAAGAAGTGAAAGACCTTACCAGTACATTTGATTATAACAATATCGAATCTGTTATCAATTCAATTGATGAAGATACGGCCTGTGTAATTTTAGAGCCCTTTATTTTTGAAGCACCAAAAGATAATTTTCTTCAAAAACTGCAACAAGCTTGTAAAGCAAATGGCACCCTTTTAATTTTTGATGAAATGTGGACGGGCTTCCGCATAGCATTAGGAGGCGCACAAGAGTATTTTGGCGTAACGCCTGATTTAGCTGTGTACTCAAAAGCGTTTGCTAACGGCATGCCTATTTCATTATTAACAGGCAGAAAAGATGTAATGCAATTATTTGAAAAAGATGTTTTCTTTTTTACCACGTTTGGCGGCGAGGCCTTATCAATGGCTGCTGCCATAGCAACTATTACCGAAATGAAAGAAAAAAATGTTTCATCGGTATTAGATGCCAAAGGAAAACTTTTAAAAGATGGTTACAATAAAATTGCTGAAGAGCTTGGCATTTCATCTTACACAAAATGTGTAGGTTACAACTGCCGCAGCATGGTAACGTTTGATGCTTCTGCCGGCGACCCGCTTATTTTAAAATCATTTGTACAGCAAGAAATGATTAAGCGTGGCATTTTATGGGCAGGCTTTCATAACATGTGTTTTACTCATAGCGACGAGGATATTACTTATACATTAAAAGCATATACCGAAGTACTTCAGTTACTTAAAAAAGCAGTTGAAGAAAAAAATGTAGCCGAACAACTAAAGGGCGAACCATTAGAAATGGTGTTTAGAAAAGTTAGCAATTACAACATTAAACCAAAACTAAGCGCGATAAAAAACTAAATGCAATTATTTTCTTTAAAAAATAAAACAGCTATTGTAACCGGTGCTTGTGGCTTAATTGGGTTTCACCATTGCGAAGCCTTAGTCGAAGCAGGTGCAAATGTAGTGCTTTGCGATGTTGATGGTGATAAGTGTAAAGAAAAAGCTGCCGCATTGGGCAAACATCATATAGGCTTAGAGCTTGATGTAACAAATACTTCATCGTTAGAAGCCGCACGCGATAAAATAATTTCCGAATTCGGGCATATAGATGTATTGGTAAATAATGCTGCCATTAATGATATGTTTGAAAATCCGGCATTGGCAGGGCACCAATCTATGTTCGAAAATTATCCTTTAGAGATGTTCGAAAAATCTATGAAGGTTAACGTAAACGGCGTGTTTTTATGTTCGCAGGTTTTTGGTACGCCCATGGCTAAACAAGGTTCGGGCAGCATTATTAATGTAGCATCTACCTATGGCATAGTTGGTCCCGATCAATCTATTTACAAGGATAAAAACGGAAACCAAACTTTTTATAAATCACCGGCTTATCCTACAACAAAAGGAGCTGTTATAAATTTTACACGCTTTTTGGCTGCCTATTGGGGCAATAAAGGAGTGCGTGTAAACACACTTTCACCTGGTGGTGTTGAAAATAATCAAGACAATTATTTTACAGAAAACTATTCTAAAAAAACTTTGTTAGGCAGAATGGCTAAGCCTACCGATTATAAAGGTGCTATTGTGTTTTTGGCCAGCGATGCATCTGCGTATATGACAGGTGCCAATTTAATAGTAGACGGAGGCTGGACAGCTGTATAAAATATATGATTTCAAAAAGAGAAATAAATAACAAAGCAAAAAAAATTAAACTACTGCTAACTGATGTAGATGGTGTGCTAACTGATAACGGAGTTTATTACGGGGCTGATGGAGAACAACTAAAACGTTTTTCTATACGCGACGGCATGGGAGTTGAAAGGCTTTTGAAACTTGCCGGAGTTGAAACCGGAATAATAACCGGAGAGTTATCTCCATCGGTTGCTAAGCGTGCCGAAAAACTAAACATTAAAGAACTACATCTGGGTATAAAAGATAAACTACTTGTGCTGGATGAAATTATAAAAAAGAGAAAAATAAGCTTAAACGAGATTGCTTACATAGGCGATGATGTAAACGATTTAGGAATTATGGAACGGGTTGGTTTAACCGCTTCTCCGGCCGATGCAATGGATATGGTAAAACAACAAGTACATTTTATATGCAGTCAAAACGGTGGTAATGGCTGCTTTAGAGAATTTGCAGAATTAATTATAAACGCTAAAAAACAAAAAAAATGAACAATATAACTTTAAACAACGGTCGCAAAATCGGAAGCAACGAACCTTGCTACGTAATTGCAGAAATTGGAATTAACCACAATGGTTCACTTGACATTGCCAAAAAATTAATTGATGGTGCAGTTGAAGCCGGCTGCGATGCCGTAAAGTTTCAAAAGCGAACGCCTGAAATTTGTGTACCAAAAGACCAATGGAATAAATTAAGAGAAACCCCATGGGGACAAATGACTTATATAGATTACAAAAGAAAAATTGAGTTTGGTTTAGATGAATATTTAGAAATTGATTTATACTGCCATCAAAAAGGCATTGATTGGTTTGCATCTTGCTGGGATCAACCTTCGGTTGATTTTATCGAGCAATTTAATCCTGTGTTATACAAAATGGCATCGGCTTCTTTAACCGACCACGCTTTATTAGAAAAAGTTAAAGCAACCGGCAAATCAATTATGTTATCTACCGGCATGTCAACCTTAGATGAAATTAAAGATGCTATAGATTTTTTAGGTACCGATAATTTATTAATTGCACATTCAACATCATCATATCCTTGCCCCCCTACAGAATTAAATTTACGCATGATAAACACCTTGCAACAAATGTATCCTGCTAACCCAATAGGTTACTCAGGTCACGAAACAGGTTTAGCTACTACTTTAGCCGCAATATCAATTGGTGCTTGCTTTATAGAAAGACATTATACACTTGATAGAGCCATGTGGGGTTCAGACCACGCAGCTTCGGTTGAAACCGGTGGCATGATAAGATTAATGAAAGACATTCGTGATATAGAAATTGCTTTAGGCGATGGTGTAAAAGTTGTTTACGAAAGCGAAATGGAACCACGCAAACGTTTAAGAAACGTAACAGATAGTCAGTTAGTGTTGAAATAGAAATTATATGTCAGAGGCTAAACTTTTAATTATTACATCCTGCATTACCGTTTTCAGTATGCTTATGTTTGTAATGCTGGAAAGAAAATTTCCCTACACCAAAGGCCTTCCTTTTTTCAGGGAAGGTTTTTGGTTAGATTTTGTTTGGTACTCTTTAATACAAAGTTTCTTTCTTCAAATTTTGATATTCGATTATATTATTACACCTATAGATCATAAATTCAATTTATCGCGTTTACAACTTATATCAGATTGGCCACTTCTTGGTCAGGTTTTATTTTTTTTAATAATACACGATTTTTATATCTACTGGTTTCACCGTTGGCAGCATAACTCAAAAATTTTATGGCGAACGCACGAGGCACATCATTCGGGCACCATGGTTGATTGGTTGGCTGGTTCACGTTCACACTCCGTAGAAATTATTATTAACCAAACCATTGAGTTTGCCCCTATAATTTTATTAGGTGCAAACCCTTTGGTAGTGCCTATTAAAGCAGCTATAGATGCTGTGTGGGGCATGTACATACATTCTAACATTAATGTAAAATCGGGCAAGCTGCAGTATTTTATAAACGGACCCGAAATGCACCAATGGCACCATGCCGATGCTAAAGAAGTTTTTTTTGCAAACTTTAGTACCAAGTTTGCTATTTGGGATTGGATATTTGGTACGGCATATCTGCCAAACAAAAAACCTGATAAGTTTGGATTGTACTATGATTACCCTAAAGATTATTTTTTACAGCACTTAGCATTGGTAAAAAAAGTAGATGAAAATAAATTAGAGAAAAATAAATATTTTAAAGCCTACCATAATTTGCGTAAAAACTTTATCAAGCTTTTTAAATCTAATCAAAAAATAAAAAAAGTAGAAGTTTTTGAACCCGATTATAATACTGAAATGATAGAACAAGAAAGCCACTTATGATAGCATGGGTTTATATATTAATTGCATCGCTGGCTGAAATTTGCTGGATATACAGTTTAAAGTACTTAGAGTTTAAAAAACTCATAAAAACAAATGTGCTTCAAATTTTTTCTACCAAAGAAGGTTTGCTGCTATTGTTTCCTGCTATATTATATGTGCTTTTTGGCGTAGCCAATATTGTTTTCTTTTCTAAGGCCATGCAAAAGCTATCAGCCTCAGTTGCTTTTGCCGTTTGGATGGCCATTGCTTTAGTAGGTGTAAAAATTGCCGACGTTATTATTTTGAAAGAATCATTTTCGTACCTCAACCTGTTTTTCTTTTTATTAATATTAATTGGAATTATAGGAATTAAATTAACTTAATCCGTGAAACGAATTTTTGCCCATATAAAAACACATATAGTTGATTTTTCTTTCCTTCTTATTTTTTCTGTTTTAATACTTGTGAACTCATCTTTTAAAGCAGATAAAAAAGAAAATTACGCGCCCATTTTTGATGAAAAAAATATTGATACACTTTATAAACCCATAAAAAAAGATGTTCTCCTTTTCTACATACAATTAAACGAAAACCATAATATTATTGTTTACGATATAAACTACAATACCGATAAAACTGTAAATGAACAGGAGCCGGTTCACACCTACTGGATACGATACTCTGAAAGCGGGCAAAATAAAGAGCTTACTTATTTTCAAAGACATCTTGTTTATGGGCTCGAAACCAAATTAATTGATAAAGACAAACAAGCTTATATTGTAAAATTTGTTTCTTACAAAAAGAAGAAAATATATGTAAACAAAGCAGAAAAAGATGCTAAGTATAATGCCTATACCGATATACAAGGAAAAATTTCAGTACTAAATAAAATCTATATTCAGGTTGGAGAGATGGCATTTGGTTTGCCAACCGTAAAATATGTTGAGTTACATGGTAAAGAAATAGCTACCAACAAACCAGTTATGGAACGGATTGTTCCTTAAAAATCAAAATATTTAAGCTCGTCCACTTTAGCTAAAATTTATTTAATTGGTTTGAGTTTGTAGCCTTTGCGTATACTAACAAAAAGTAAGCCTTTTAGTAGTTGAAAGACTTTATTTATTTCCTGTAAATTTTGATTAGTGTGCACAATGATATGCAATCTACCCATTAAAAGTAATTTCGAAACAAGTGCCATTTTGATTAGTGATATTTAATGTACCGCCAATTTGCCTGGTCATTATATTTACTAATCGTAATCCCAGGCTATTTTCTTTTTCAGGATTTTTCGCATTAGGTAAACCAATGCCGTTATCGCTAATTTTTAATTTCCAAACATCTTTATTTCCTTCGTTTTGAGAAAGTGAAATAAAAATTAAGCCAGTTATGTTATTTGGAAAGCCATATTTAATAGCGTTTGTTACTAATTCGTTTGCTATTAAGGCCAACGGCAATGCAATTTTTGAATGGAATGTAACTTCCGGTATTTGTGTTTCAAGTTTTATATTGGGTTTACTTTCTAAAACATTTGCGTAAAAATTAATTACTTTAAGTAAGTAAGCACGTATATCTACTTCTAATTTGGTGTTGCTTTCAAATAACAATTCGTGCATGGCCGACATGGCGTGAACCCTGTTTTCGCTCTTCAATAAATATTCCCTTACCTCATCATTTGTAGTGTTATCTGCTTGAATGCTCAATAAGGATGATATCATTTGCAAACTATTATTTACTCTGTGGTGAACTTCCTGTAAAAGAATTTCTTTATGTTCATTTTCCTGCGAAAGAATTTCTGAGTATTTCTTTTTATTATCAAAGGCACGTTTTGCGAAAAATAATAATATTAGGGAAAGAATTATAAAGCCTACGAAAAACAAACGTTGTTGTTTATGCAATTTGTTTTCGTCTTCCAGTTTAAGAATTACTTTATCATTTTCAGATTTTGTAGCTGCTTCTTTTTTATCAAACTCATATTGCATAGCGGTTTGTATGATTTTCTTTTGTGTTTCTTCGTTATTAAGACTATCTCTGTATAATAAATATAATTTATGATGTTCAAAGGCTGCCTTGCAATTACCTGTAGTGCTATCTAAAATAGCCAACTCTTCATACACACTTTTAATTAAATCTTTACTTCCTATTTCTTTGCTTAGTAATAATGCTGTATTCAAATAATTTTCCGCATCTTTTATTTTTTTTATCTCAGTGTATAATTCCCCGATATTGTAATAGGAATTAGCAGTTTCGTATTTATCTCCTATCTCTTCAAATATTTTTAAAGAAGAAAAATAATTGTTTAAGGCTTCGTTGTACTTTTTTTGAGAATTGAAAACGGATCCAATATTATTGTTTGAAAAAGCAATGCCTTCTTTATTATTTATTTGAGTATAAATTTTTAATGAGATTAAGAAATTTTTTAAAGCCTCGGAATAGTTGTTTTGAGAATAAAAAACACTTCCAATGTTTTGATACGATGCTGCAATGCCAATTTTATCTCCTGTTTCTTCCTTTATCTTTAAAGTAATAAAGTAGTTTTTTAAAGCTTCGGAATAATTGTTTTGATAAAAGTACACATTGCCTATGTTGTTATATGTATCGGCAATGCCATCATTATCTTTATTTTGTTCGTTAATTTTTAAAGCTGAAAAAAAGTTTTTTAATGCATCGGCGTAATTGCCTTGAAGCCTATACGCATCTCCTAAGTTTATATAATAAGCTGCCAGATAATTTTTATTGCTCGCTTCTTCTCTGATTTGGATTGCTGCTTTGAAATTTTTTATGGCTTCAGGAAAATTTTCTTCATTATAATAACTCATGCCAATGTTATTAAATGCAGCTGCTACGCCCTCTTTAAAATTAATTGCTTGCGCAAGCAATAAGGCCTGTTTGCCGTAATTTAAACTTTTATCATTTTCTTGCAATAGATATGTATTAGATAAGTCAACAAGGTGTTTAACCTTATTAGTATCTTCTTTATCAGTTTTAAGGAGAGCAAGCAGCGAATCTATTTGATGGTTTTGAGCAAAAGATAGTTGTATGTTGCTTATAAAGACAAATAAGATGATAAAATATGAAGCAACTTTTTTCATTAAATGATTTTATAACAACATAGCTTTTGTAAAACAAACTCTTTAGCCTTCGAAAAGCAAAAAAATGGGGTGAACGACTTAATTATGTATATGAACGACATAGAATTATAAGAAAACAGGTTATTTTAATTGTTCTATTAATAATTCTCTATATGTACGCCCTACCGGAAGCTTAATGTCTCCTAATACTATTTGTGCTGCTTGTAATTCGGTAACATACTTTTTGTTTACAGCATATGACTTGTGTATTCTTAAAAAATCGTTAGTTGGAAGTTGTTGCTGTAATTCAGTAATTACATTACGAATTAAACGTTTTTTATTTCCCGAAGTATAAATTAACGTATAATTCCCTTCGGCTTCTAACCACATAATTTCGTTGTGAGGAATTCGTGCCATAGCATGCCCATCTTTTATTAAAAGGCTATTATTTTCAGTTATTTTATTGTTTAACTCAGAATTGAATAAGGCAAGCTCAATAGCAACTAATAAATCTTCTTTTTTAAAGGGTTTAACCAAATACGCATTGGGACGAGTATGTTTTGCCTTTGAAAACATTTCGGTACTGGAATGCGAGGTAATATAAATAAACGGAATTTTAAATTGCTCATATAGTAAAGCGCCTAAATCTATACCGGTTTGTATATGTCCTAATGCAATATCGGTTAGCACCATGCTTGGTTTTTTATTATTAATTGCTTGGAGGGCTTTATCAACCGACATGGCAATAGTGGTGTTTATATAACCAGCTGCATGTAAAATAGTAGAAATATGTTCGGCAATCAACAATTCATCTTCAACAATTAAAATATGGTACCCTTTATTTGCCTCCATCGCACCAGTAAAAATATACAATTATTTATATTACGCTAATGTAAAAACAGCCAAGTCAAATGTTAAGTTATAGTATTGGAATGTAGTTCATATACATAATTAAGTCGTTCATCCCATTTTTTTTGATGATGTAGAAGTAAAACCATATTTTTAACACTAATTAAAATAAATTTATGAGAAAAAATTTACGTTCTATTATCATCGCCATTTTTTTACTGGGAAGTATTAAGCAAGCAAATGCGCAGACAGGTGCAGCTTTAAATTTTAATGGCAGCAACAATTATATAGCAGTTAGTACAGGCAGTGGGTTAAATAACTTGGGGCTGGGTAATTTTACAATGGAAGCATGGGTTTATCCTACCAACAATAGTAGTGTTCAGTCTATTATAAGAAAAAGCGGAGATTATAATTTTTACTTAAATAATGGTGTTTTATATGCAGAAGTATGGACCAGTGGAATGGGTAATAATGCCAGAACTGTATTTGCAGGCACAACTACTTTAACAACCAGTACATGGGCACACGTTGCCTTTACTTGGAACAGTACATCAAATACAGGTGTTTTATATGTAAATGGCACCGCACAAACTACAACACCAACTTCAAGTCCTACTCCATCTTCCGAAGCTTTGCAAATAGGTGAGTCTGCCGAATATATTCAGCCGTTTACCGGAAGTATGGATGAAGTTAAAATTTTTAATTATGCTTTAACCCAATGCCAGATACAAGCAGGGATGAATTGTGAGCTTAACTCTTCATCTAAAACAGGCTTAGAGCTTTATTATAAATTTAACGAAGGTGTTGCCAGTGGTCCTAATTCAGCGGTTACCACAGTAGCCGATTCATCAGGAAATGGAAATAACGGAACACTAACGAACTTTAGTTTAAGCGGTACCACTTCTAATTGGGTAGCACCGGGTGGAGTTACATCGGGTGTTGCCTGTAGTAATATACTTAGCGCAGTTACGGCAAACTCAGCTACCATTACAGCAGGTGGTACAACTACTTTAACGGCTACAGGGGCTACAACCTATACCTGGAGCACAGGTGCAACCACAGCTTCCATAAGTGTTTCGCCAACAGTAACAACTACCTATACTGTTACGGGTGCGGGAAATGGTTGCTCGGGCACACCCATTACTACTACGGTGTATTTTTCGGTTCCGGATGCTGCTCTAAATTTTAACGGTAGCAATAACTATATAACGGTATCCGATAATGCAAGTTTAGATTTTGGTACTAATAATTTTACTATTGAAGCAGATTTTAAATCAACAGCTTCGCAACCTAACTATGCAGCTTTGGTAGCAAAAAGTGGTAATAGTTCTAATTTAGGATGGCAACTTGTATTGGTAAATAATAGCATTGCTACCGAATTTACAGATGGAACTACCTTTTTAGGAACGGGCAACGGGCTTCAGGGAGGGCCAGCATTAAATGATGGTAATTGGCATCATTTGGCTATGGTGGTTAATCGTTCTATCAACAATATATCATTATATGTAGATGGCGCAGTGCAGGCAAGCGTTACAAATGCCAACATATCTACCATGAATATAAGTAATACAACAGTGCCTTTGTTAATTGGAGTAGAAAGAACTTATGCTGATTACGTTAACGGAAGTATAGATGAAGTGCGTATTTGGAATCGAGCCTTATGCCAAAGTGAAATTCAAAATAATTTAAATGCAGAATTAAAGGTAAGTGGGCAAACAGGTTTGGTTGCTTATTATCCTTTTAACGAAGGGATGACCTATGTTAGTAATTCAAGCGTTACCAATGCGGCTGATTCTTCTGGTAACGGGTATAACGGAACACTTACTAACTTTGCTTTAAGTGGAACTACTTCTAATTGGGTTACCCCCGGGGCAGTTACTACAGGCAGTTATGCGCCTACATTTAGTGCATCAACTTCGCCAATTACAGTAACAACAGCTACCAACACTATTTGTTCGGGCAGCTCAACTACATTTACAGCCAGCGGGTCAACTACGTATGCTTGGGCACCGGCTGCAAATCTATCGTTAGCCAATACAGCTATTGTTACAGCAAACCCTACCAGTACTACCATTTATAGCGTAAGTAGCGGTTGTATAGGCGCACCAACTACGACCCTAACACTTACTGTAAATAGTACACCAACCCCTACTATTGGAGGCACAACGTATATTTGTGCCGGCGGAGGCACAACTACGTTAACTGTAAGTGATGTAGCAAATACAGGAGGACCCTATACATACAACTGGAGTAACGGAAGTACAGTTGCTGCCAGTAATTCTATTAGCGCAGCAGGCACTTATACCGTTGGCATTACTAACGGGGCAGGTTGTTTGGCAAGTGCTTCGCAGGCAATAACATCAAACCCTATTGCAATAACATCTACAGGCGGCACTGCATCGGCTTGTTATACCAATTTAAATACCGCCTTTACAGCTATTAATAATGGAATACATACAGGCACTATCAGTATTAATGTTAATGGCAGCACAACTGAAACATCTACATGTACCTTAAATGCATCGGGCAGTGGTTCGGCATCGTACAACAGTATTACTATGCAACCCACAGGAACCTATACTATACAAGGCGGTTTTTCTGGAAATTCATTAATAACACTTAACGGGGCAAGTAATGTAACCATAAATGGCATAAATACTGGAGGAAAAGCTTTAACGCTTGAAAATACATTGGCGTCTGGAGTGGCAGGAACAGGAACGATACTTTTTATAAACGATGCCATGAATAATGCTATTACCAATTGTACTATTTTAAGTAGTGGTTTTATAGCAGTTGGCACTGCCGGAGGAACTATTATGTTTTCTACTACTACAGGCACTAAGGGGAATGATAATAATACTATTTCGTATTGCAATTTAGGTCCGATAACAGTTGGTATACTAACTAAAGCTATTTATATGGGTGGTTCATCTAATAACGACCCTGGAACTGCCAACAGCGGTATTGTAATAGACCATAATAATATTTACGATTTTTTTAGAGCTAATGTAAGTAACGCGGCTATTGATTTGAATAGTGGTACAGTAGGAACGGTTATATCAAACAATAAATTTTACCAAACAGCAGCAAGAACTTTTATCCTTGCAAATGCATTTCAGCGCGCCATTAGCATTAATAATACAAGCGGCAATGGGTATCAAATAACCGGTAACACTATTGGTTATAATAGTGCAACAGCAACAGGTACTTATAGTTTGGCGTTTAGTGGCGGAGTATCAACTACGTCAAACTTTGTACCCATTTATTTAAGTGTAGGAACTGCTACGGCAACCAGCGTGCAAAGTAATACCATTACTAATATAGCAATAACAGGAGGAGGTTCTACGGGAACGGGGATCAATGCACCTTTTAAGGGAATACATGTAGCAGCCGGATTAACTAATATTGGCGATGTTAGCGGAAATACTATTGGCAGCATGACGGCTACCGGAAGTATTAGTTACTTATCAAGTATTGCGCTTGCAAGTGATATATGTGGTATATTAAATACAGGTACCGGTAATTGGGTTACAAATAATAATAATATAGGCGGTTTTACAGTGACCAAAAGTAGTGTGATTAATACTTGTAGTTTTTATGGCATACGAAGCTTTAACGCAACTGCACATAACTGGACTTGCAGTAACAATACTATTGGGGGCAGCGTGGCAAACTCTATTCAATCGCTTACTACCAATGCAGCTACTATTGTAAATGCCATTAATAATGCAAATGCCACAGGTAAGTTTACTAAAAACACTGTACAAAATCTTACATCGGCAGGGGGAAGCAGTTACGGAATTAATACAAGCACTACAACTACAGATACTATTTCTCAAAATACTATTTCCGCTTTAACTAGCAGTGGTAGTGGAGTTTTTGGTATTGGGTTTAACGGAACAGGTACAGGAAATTTAATAGAACGTAACCTTATTTATGGTTTATCATGTGCTAACAGCAATTATGGTGTATCGGTTAGTAATGGTACTTCTACATATCAAAACAATATGATAGCTATTAATACAGGAACCGCAACTACATCTTTTGTAGCAGGAATAAATGAGACCGGTGGAACCAATAACATGTGGAACAATAGTGTTTATGTGAGTGGGGCACCTACAGCGGGCAATCAAACTACATATGATTTTTATAGTACGGTTACCGGAAGCACCCGCAGTTATAGCGATAATATTTTTGTAAATGCTACCAGTAACAATGGTGCAACGGGTACTAATTATATTATTGATGTAGCAGGCGCAGCAGCTAACCCGACAGGTTTAACCATGAATAACAATTTGTATTACGGTACAGGTACAGGAAATGTGTTTGGATATTTTAATAGTGCTAATGTTACTGGTTTAACTGCCTGGCAAACGACTGTGGGGCAAGATGCCAATAGTCTTGTTGGTGACCCATTGTTTATTGCTCCTACAGCAACTCCACCTAATTTAAGGATAAATACAAGTGGCACTGTATCACCCGCAGACCAAGCTGGTGTAGATATGGGTGTTATTAATGATTTTGACGGGCAGATAAGAGCCAATTTAACTCCGGTTGATATTGGAGCGTATGCCTTTATTGCCTGTATTACACCTACTGTTACCGTTAGCGGAACAAATACCGTTATTTGTAGCGGAAGCACTACTACGTTAACAGCAGCGGGCAGCACCAGTTATACCTGGAGCACAAGTGCAACAACAGTTTCGGTTAGTCTTACTCCAACAGTAACTACAACGTATACAGTAACGGGTGGGGTTGGTACTTGTACCAACACGGCAGTTATAACGGTAACTGTAAATCCTTTACCAACTATAAGTTTAAACTCAGCTACGATATGTGCAGGTTCAACCACCACTTTAACAGCCGGTGGAGCAACTTCATATACATGGAATACAGGTTCAAACAGTACAAGTATTACGGCATCGCCAACGGTAACTACTAATTATACTGTAACCGGTACCGATGGGAATGGCTGTGTAAATAGCACTTTTGATACAGTAACTGTAAATTCTAAACCAACTATAAGTGTAAACAGCGGAGTTATCTGTGCAGGACAAAGTTTTACGATAACACCCAGTGGTGCCAATACTTATACATTTAGTGCCGGTGCAATAGTTAGTCCGACCACCACATCTACCTATTCTGTAACAGGAACAAGCGCACAAGGTTGTTTGGGTTCTAACACAGCTGTATCGACCGTAACTGTAAACACTTTACCAACTATAAGTGTAAACAGTGGAGCTATCTGTAACGGACAAAGTTTTACAATGACACCAAGTGGAGCAAGTACGTATACGTATTCAAGTGGAAGTGCAATAGTAACACCAACTGCTAATGCTACTTATTCTGTAACAGGTACAAGCGCAGCAGGTTGTTTAGGTTCTAACACGGCAGTTGCAACTGTAACTGTAAATGCAGTGCCAACTATTTCTGTAAACAGCGGAGCAATTTGTAACGGACAAAGTTTTACCATGACGCCGAGCGGAGCAAGTACGTATACTTATTCAAGTGGAAGCGCTGTTGTAACACCAACTGCTAATGCTACATATTCCGTAACAGGAACAAGCACACAAGGTTGTTTGGGCTCTAATACCGCAGTATCAACTGTAACAGTAAATGCAGTGCCAACAATTTCAGTAAACAGTGGCGCTATTTGTAACGGACAAAGCTTTACCATGACGCCGAGCGGAGCAAGTACGTATACTTATTCAAGCGGTAGTGCGGTGGTAACACCAACTGCTAATGCTACATATTCTGTAACCGGAACGAGCGCAGCAGGTTGCTTGGGTTCAAATACTGCGGTTGCAACAGTAACGGTAAATGCTAAACCAATAATAAGTGTAAACAGTGGTGCTATCTGTAACGGACAAAGCTTTACGATGACACCAAGTGGTGCAAGTACGTATACGTATTCAAGCGGTAGTGCGGTGGTAACACCAACTGCTAATGCTACATATTCTGTAACCGGAACGAGCGCAGCAGGTTGCTTGGGTTCAAATACTGCGGTTGCAACAGTAACGGTAAATGCTAAACCAATAATAAGTGTAAACAGTGGTGCTATCTGTAACGGACAAAGCTTTACGATGACACCAAGTGGTGCAAGTACGTATACGTATTCAAGCGGTAGTGCGGTGGTAACACCAACTGCTAATGCTACATATTCTGTAACCGGAACGAGCGCAGCAGGTTGCTTGGGTTCAAATACTGCGGTTGCAACAGTAACCGTAAATGCAGTACCAACTATTTTTGTAAACAGTGGTGCTATCTGTAACGGGCAAAGCTTTACTATGACGCCAAGTGGAGCAAGTACATATACCTATTCAAACGGAAGCGCTGTTGTAACACCAACTGCTAATGCTACATATTCTGTAACCGGGACGAGCGCAGCAGGTTGCCTGGGTTCTAACACGGCAGTATCAACAGTAACCGTAAACGCTTTACCAACTATAAGTGTAAACAGCGGTGCTATCTGTAACGGGCAAAGTTTTACCATCACACCAAATGGTGCAAGTACATATACTTATTCAAATGGAAGTTCGGTAGTTAGTCCGACAGCAACAGCATCATACTCTGTAACAGGAACAAGCACACAAGGTTGTTTGGGTTCTAATACAGCAGTTGCAACTGTAACTGTAAATGCGTTACCAACTATAAGTGTAAACTCATCAACAGTTTGTATAGGTAACACAGCTACTTTAACAGCAATAGGCGCAACTTCTTATACATGGAATACAAGTGCAACAGGTGCAACAATTACCCCATCGCCAACAGTAACAACTAATTATACTGTTACGGGTACCGATGCTAATAACTGTGTAAATAAAACAACAAGTACAGTAACCGTAAATTCATTACCAACATATAGCTTAACAGGTAATGTATATACTATTTGCAACGGAGGTTCACAAACCTTTACAGTAAGCGGTGCAAGTTCTTATACGTGGACACCTTCTGCAAGTTTAACCAATGCAAATACAGCTAACCCAACAGCCAGTCCAACTACAACAACTGTTTATAGTGTAACCGGTACTAATGGTAGTGGTTGTACAAATGCCACAGCAGTAACGGTAACGGTTAATGTAAATTCATCACCCACGCTAACTTTAACAGCTAACACGTATACTATTTGTAATGGAGGCATACAAACTTTTACAGTTAGTGGAGCCAGTACTTATACATGGACACCACCTGCAACATTAACAGGAGCCAGTACAGCCAACCCAACAGCCAACCCAACTACTACAACCGTTTATACGGTAAGCGGAACAGCCAGTGGTTGTTCACCAAGTGCGGCAAAAACTTTAACCTTAACAGTAAATGCTACACCAACTATAAACGTAAATAGCGGAACAATTTGTAGCGGACAAAGTTTTACTATGACACCGAGCGGAGCAAGCACCTATACTTATTCAAGCGGTAGTGCTGTAGTAACGCCAACAGCTAACGCTACTTATTCTGTAACAGGAACAAGTGCACAAGGATGTTTAAGCTCAAACACAGCAGTATCAACGGTAACTGTAAACACTACGCCAACTATTAATGTAAACAGCGGAGCTATTTGTAACGGCCAAAGTTTTACCATGACACCAAGTGGCGCAAGTACGTATACTTATTCAAGCGGTAGTGCAGTAGTAACACCAACTGCTAATGCTACGTATTCTATAACGGGTACAAGCGCAGCAGGATGTTTAGGTTCAAACACAGCAGTATCAACGGTAACCGTAAATGCAGTGCCAACCATAAGTGTAAATTCATTAACTGTTTGTGCAGGGAACACAACTACTTTAACTGCGAGTGGAGCAACTTCTTATACATGGAATACGAGCGCAACAGGCGCAACAATTACTCCATCACCTACGGTAACAACTTCTTATTCTGTAACTGGAACAAGCACACAAGGTTGTTTAAGTTCAAATACGGCTGTTTCAACCATAACAGTTAAAAATGCAACCACAGCAACGATAAGTCCAACTGCCGCTTGTTACAATATTACGGTTAATGCAGTTACGTATACCGCGACAGGAACATATATGCAACACTTAACTAATGCGCAGGGTTGTGATAGTGCGCTTACCATTAACGCTATTGTTAAAACTCCAAGCACAGCAACTATTAGTCCGACTGCAGCTTGTTATAGTGTTACGGTTAATGCGGTTACTTATACTGCCACAGGAACATATACGCAACACTTAACTAATGCGCAGGGTTGCGATAGTGCGCTTACCATTAACGCTACTATTAAAACTCCAAGCACAGCAACTGTTAATCCAATTGCAGCTTGTTATAGTGTTACGATTAATGCAGTTACTTATACTGCAACAGGAACATATACGCAGCACTTAACTAACGCTGAGGGCTGTGATAGTGCACTTACCATTAACGCTATTATTAAAACTCCAAGCACAGCAACTGTCAGTCCGACTGCGGCTTGTTATAGCGTAACGGTTAATGCGGTTACTTATACTGCAACAGGAACATATACTCAAAGCTTAACTAACGCACAGGGCTGCGACAGTACACTTACAATTAATGCTATTATTAAAACTCCAAGCACAGCAACCATAAATCCGAGTGCTTGTTATAGTGTAACTGTAAATGCAACAACATATACAGCATCAGGAACATATACGCAAAACTTAACCAATGTTCAGGGTTGTGACAGTATACTTACAATTAATGCTGTTATTAAAACTTCAACAACGGCAACCATTAATCCGGTAGCAGCTTGTTATAGTGTAACTGTAAATGCAACTACATACACAGCAAGTGGAACTTATACCCAAAACTTAACTAACGCACAGGGCTGCGATAGTACACTTACTATTAATGCTATTATTAAAACTCCAACAACGGCAACGATTAATCCGATGGGTTGTACTTCTGTAACAGTTAATGCAGTTACGTATACAGCAAGTGGAATTTATACTCAAAGCTTTACCAATGTGCAGGGTTGCGACAGTACTTTAACTATTAATGCAACGGTTAATCCTTTACCAAACTTAACCGTTACGCCTCAAACTATTTGCCCAACAGCAACAGCTACCTTGATGGCTATTCCAAACACATTAACTTCTTATACTTGGAGTGCAGGTTTAAGTAGCACATCAGGTGATATAGTAACAGCCAGCCCTGTTTTAAGTACAACTTATTCAGTGTCAGCCACTGATGCAAATGGTTGTATAGGTACAACCACAACTTCTATTAATGTGGTTACAAGCCTTACAGTTACAGCGGTTGCAACAAATACAGCTGTTTGTGGATCAGGTAGCTCAACCACCTTGACAGGATTGGGAGCAAGTTCTTATACTTGGACTTCAAGTGATGGAACAGTAAATGGAAACACCGGCAGTAATATTACGGTTACTCCATCAGGCTCATCAACTACTTATACAGTTAGTGGGTCTTCGGGCGCGTGTACAGCTTCTCCATATACTTTAACGGTAGTTGTAAATGCGTTGCCAACTGTAAGTGTAAATTCAGCTACTGTATGTGCAGGAAGTCAGGCTACTTTAACTGCTAATGGAGCAGCTACATCTTATACATGGAATACGGCGACAACGGGAGCAAGTATAACAGCTTCGCCTACCGTAACTACTAATTATACTGTAACAGGGGTAGATGGAAATAATTGTACTAATACAGCCACATCAACAATTACAGTTAATTCTCTTCCTGTAGTAACAATTACTGCAAGCTCAAATACAGTATGTGCAGGTGCCGTAACTACATTAACAGCCAGCGGTGCAAGCTCTTATACTTGGACATCAGGTCCGGTAGCTATTACGTATACAGTTTATCCAAACGTAACCACTCAATATACTGTTACCGGAACCGATGGAAATAATTGTATGAATTGGGATACTTTATCAATTGGTGTAGATAATAACTGTACTACAGCCATTAAACTACCAACTAATATTGATGATGAAATTAGTGTTTATCCTAATCCTAACAACGGGCACTTTGTTATAGAAATATCTAATACAATGAAGAATGTTCGCTATATTCTACATGATATAGATGGTAGAGAAATACTAAACCAATATATAAATGGCAAAATAAATGTAGATGCCAGTAGTTTAGTTAATGGGGTTTATAACCTGACTATAATAAGCGATGAAGATGTGATAAATAAAAGAGTAGTTATTACAAAATAAGGGAGTACTTGAAAATATAATATCGACTTTAACCAAAAACTTGTTTAATAGATTCGAGTTTATAATTTTTGTATATACTAAAAAGGGTTAGAGTTAGAATCTATTAATTTTCACTTGTTGTGGGATAAAAGGTTACTTTTTTTCAATATTCGAAATTTGTGCCGGAATGCCTTGTTTGCATCCTTTAGGATTATGTACACGTAAAATTCTGTAATTAAAAAATATTTTTAAGCCGTCTACATCAAATTTTTCGAGTGGGGTCATTGGAATTAAAAATAAAGTATCATTACCATTTGTTGGTTTACACATTATAATAGTTTCACACCCTGATGATTTATACTGATGCGTAACTATGCCTTCTGTTTTTATGGAACCGGAAGATGTATCTGTATTGGTTGTTTTAGGCAAATCAAGTTGTTTTGATTTACAGGTAATTAAACTAAAAAAACAAAGTGTTACTATATATATATAACGCTGTTTATTTTTTTTATCTATCATACTTGGATAGTAAAAAACACCTTTATTGAATAGGCACTTTTATAACTCGCTGAAAATTATTATTTCCTATTCTTACATAGTATATGCCTTTTGCTAAGTCAAATACATTTATAGTAGTTTCTGTTGCATTTAATGCAGGGTTTACCATTTTAGTGTTTATCAATCTACCTTCTAAACTGTATAAACTAACTTCCATATTATTATTCGATGGAAGATTTGTTGCTTTAATATTTAGTTGGTTACCCGATTGATATGCAGTTAATATTGTATTTACTGTAATTGTATTAATGCCAGATGTACATGTTCCCGGCGGAATTTGAAAAGAAAATATACGCGTGTTTAATGCATGACCAGAACCTATATATTGATTGGTATGCCAAAAAGTAATTCCATCGCTTGGGTCAACCGAAGTGTGCGAATAATCACCCCAGCGGTTATCACTTGTCCAGGCAGAAGAACCTGCAATGGCTGTTGCTTCGGCGAGCGACATTATTCCGCTACTATCGCATTTTGTTCTACCTGTATAACGAGTGCCCGGATAAACAGAAGTAGGTGCAGAAACCGAGTAAGCTAAACCAATACTACCATTAACATCCATAGCAATAGCGGGATTCCATCTACTAACTCCATCTGAAGGAGAATAAGTTCCTTGCTGAAAAATACTCCATTTGGTGGTTGTGGTATCTTGACGTAACTCATACCATCTTATACCTGCTACACGAGTTGTACTGCTACCCGTGTTAACCGGATAACACATTACAGCCGCATTATAGGTACCCCAACGCAAGTAAGGAATTCTATACGAGAAAAAACCATCAAGAGCATCTACTTTATTAGTTGTACCCGGCTGAGAGATATCTTTTTCTGTACCACCGGTGAAATAAGAATTAAAAGCCTTTGGCGTAAGTGTATCTGAAGGAGCCATAGTACCTGTTTTGTTTGTCCAATTAGCAGTTACTTTTTGTATAAAAATTTTATCGGAAAAACCAGCCCCCCAATTATCATCGGTAAAATAAAATAAATACTGAGGAGAACCATAAGGCGGTAACTGACCATCAGCATATAAAGTTTGCGGACAAAAGAAACCACCACTGTTACTTGTATTTGGATCGGATATAGATGGTATAACAATAAAACCTGCCGATGGATCGCCAAGTAACATTTTTGCTCTTTCGTAAACCGTTACTTTTTGATTAGTGCAATTACACGTTTCATAATAACCATCCGACCAAATAGAAAATTTTGGGTAATCGGCATAATCAGCCGCATCAGGTTCAAAAGTATATAAATAATATGCGCCTGTGGGGTCGTTTGTTTTTGATACAGCAAATAAAAGTTCGTTCTCATTTCCGTTAGGTGGGTTTGTAGATTGAAATTCTGTAATTATCCATCTATCAGCAAACCTATCGTACATAACAACAGGGTCTCCATCATCAGTACTATTAGGAAACAGCGTACCTAAATCAATTGAGGCAGTTAATGCAGTTCCGGTTTTACTAAACACTTGGTAATTACTATTTACAGCCTGTACATAATGATTAGGGCCAACCATGCCATTAGGGTCTAATGGGTCGTAACCACCGGCGCTATTTGTACCATCAAAATTTACCATAGTACTTAAAGGAGATTGTGTACCTTGTTCTCTCTGCACAATTGGATCTTCACTAAAAGGCACCGTTGATGGATGTTTCCATGTGCGTTTTCTTTCAGCATCTTTAGCCTCGTGATGTTCGCCTATTTTTTTAACAGCAGGATGTTCTTTAGCCAATTCGCTTAACGGACGAGAAATTTCAAAATGTTTACATTGTTTAAAATAAGATCCATTTTTGTTACGAATTTCTTGCTGAGCAAAAAATGGTGTAACAATTAAAACATGTAAAGCAATTATTATTTTTTTCATGCGTATACTTTAAAAGAATTTTACTACTTGACTAAAATTTTATTCGATAATTATTTTACTTACCAGCTTAGTTGTTTGCGATTGCATGGTTAATGAGTAAACTCCTTTACTCTCTCCTATAAGGTTAATATTTTTTGAACCGCTTGTTTGTATTTTTTCGGTATAAATAAGCTGGCCTAAGGCGTTTCTGACCTCAACTACATAACTCTCTGTATTGCCTTGAGGAATATCAATTACAAAAGCTCCGTTGTTTGGATTTGGATATACATGTATTGAGCTTTGCGATATATTATTTATACCTAAACATGTGCTAACTATTATTGTGCGTGTAGTGGTATTAGTACATAAATTGGCATCGGTACCGGTTACGGTATATGTTGTAGTCACACTTGGTGTTGCGGTAACACTCGCTCCTGTTGCACTACTTAAACTACCTGCAGGGCTCCAACTATAAGTAGTAGCGCCTGATGCATTTATTGCCGTTGAATTACCAACTGTGCAAATGGTATCTGATGGGCCTGTTAAAGTAATTATTGGTAAAGGATTAACTCCTACAGAAACAGTTGTAGTGCTTGCACACGAAGAGCTTACACCTGTTAGTGTATATGTTGATGTTGAAGTTGGTGTAACAGTATATGATGCTACTGCATGAGTGCCAGGCGACCATGTGTATGTAGTAGCACCGCTTGCAGTAAGTACAGCATGCTGTCCTCTACAAACAGTTGCCGCAGAAGTTGTAGCTGTTAGCGTTGGTGTTGTGTTTACGGTAACTGTTTGCGTTAATGGCGCGCTGGATCCCACTGCGTTAGTAGCTATTAAAGTAACCGAATAAGTGCCCGAAGTTGAATAAGAAACTACCGGATTTTGAACAGTTGAAGTAGCAGGTGTTCCGTTTTGAAAAGTCCAACTCCACGAAGTTGGTATATTAGATGACTGATCGGTAAAGGTGTTATTTTGCCCGCTACACAAAGTTACCGTATTTGAAAAAACAGCTATTGGAGGATTGTTTGTATTAGCACCTGAAATATTTACATTATCTACATAAATGGCTTGTCCATAATGCCCTCTGTTCTGAAATGATATCATTACATTGCTCATACCTGCATATGCATTTAGCGAAACGGTATCGGTACGCCATTGTGTTGATGTAGGTGCAAATAATGTGGTAGTATCATTAGGAGCGGTTGCTAATGTTTGCCCGCCTTTAGCATAAAGTTGTGTAAAGGTTAGTCCGCAATCGGTTGAAACCATAATAGCTAAACTATCACTATACGTGTTATCGTATTGAGAATAGGCTACATCAAAAAATAATTTGGCTTGAGTAAGACCTGAAAAATCGTATTTAGGCGTACGCATTTCATCGCGTGTACCCGAAGCATCATTATCATAATTATCATAATACATTGATGCTGTACTTGATCTCCCTACCGAAGCATTACGTGCCCATATTTTACCATCGCTTGCGGCATCGTAATTTTGCCAATTTGCAGGAGGAAATGTTGTGCCCTGAAAACCTTCTGATAATGGCAATACATTTATTGATGATACAGTGATATATAATGTTTTAGTCATAGTGTTGCCACCGTTAGCATTTGTTGATGTTAGCGAGGCACTATATGTGCCCGGTGTACTATATGTTACTGCCGGGTTTTGCGATGTTGATGTGGCCGGTGTTCCGTTTTGAAAAGTCCAACTCCAAGAGGTTGGTGTAAACGATGATAAATCGGTATAGTTTACAGTCATGCCTGCGCATATAAAAGTTTTATCAGCTGTAAAGTTTGCCAATGGAGATAAAGTACCGTTGTTAAACAAATCAGCTTCCCAAACGCCGCGACCAAAAGTTGCTGCACGTAATTTACCTAATGGGTAAAAAATTTCTAAGTCGCGTACAGATACATTTGGAAGCCCAGTATAATAAGGCGCCCAAGAGCTTGTAGTAGAATCTCTATAATAAATGCCCACATCACAACCAACATATAAACCATCTTTAGTACCATTCCAATAAGTAATGCAGTTGGTTGGTAAGTTTGGTAAACCGGTAGAATAATTAGACCAAGATGTACCTCCATTTATAGAATTATAAACTTTATCGCTTGCATTGTATCCTGAAAAAGTAACCCATACACTATTAGGGTCTTTATCTTCTACAGCAACCCATGTAAGTTGTGCGCTTCCGGTTGGTAGAGTTCCGGTAACGTTAGTCCATGCTGTACCGCCATTTGTTGTTTTATATAATGTGTTACCTTGTATAACATAAATAACTTGAGGATTTGATGGTGCAATGGCAAATTCAACAATAGAGCTTGAACCACCTAAAGTGCCTAATTGAGTCCAAGCGGTACCTTGGTTAGTTGATTTAAAAAGTTGCGAGTAACCGCAATAAATTGTGTTTGCAGTTGCAGGGTCTTGGTGTATAGGTGTTACCCATGCACCTGTACCGGTAAGCCCGGTAGTTATTGCTGTCCATGCACCACCTCCATTAGTTGTTCTATTTAACGAACCTTGATACTGTTCGCCATACATAACTTGGTCGTTACTCCAATCAATAAAACAATCCATGCCATCGCCGCCCATTGTTTGGGTCCAACCACCACCATAAATATTTGTACCGTTATCTTGATGACCTGTTATATCTAAACTATATGTGGTTTTAGAAACCCCGATTTTATAAATTTCGGCAATGTTCATATTACCATTTATGGCACTCCAAGTAGAGCCATCATTTGTTGTATTAAAAATACCACCATCTGTTCCCGCATAAATTGTAGTTCCGTTTTTATAAATTAAATCGTGTATATCTGCGTGCACATAAGGTGCACCTGAGCCTTGCCATTGGGCAAGTATAGTCCAGTTGGTACCACCATTAGTTGTTTTCCAAATGTTAACGCCACCTACTACAACTTCATCTGCATTAGTTGGCGAAGCTGCAATAGATAAAGTGTACCAACCTTGTCCGCCTGTATCGTTACCGGCACTAACCCACCCTAATAAGTTTGGTGTAGTTGCCATGGAAGTAAATGAAGTACCGCTGTTAGTTGACTGATAAAAAGCATAAAAACCATCGTTTGCCGAACTACTACCTACTACATACACATAAGCCGCATTAGCAGGTGTAACTGCAATTGCCAATCTATCACAATTACCTGATGTAGCTAAACCACTTGTTACAGCTGTAAAAGATGCTCCCCCATTAGTTGATTTATAAAACGTTGTTGTAACGCCATACACTGTTGTAGTATCATTAGGTTTATATTCAATATCAGTAAAAGAACCCGCTTGAACAACACTCCAAGTAGCCCCCGCATTGGTTGACCTATACAAACCAGCTGTGGTAGCTGCAAATAAAACATTTGCATTCTGCGGATTAATAAGCATTTTATAAATTTTTCTTCCATTAGAAACCGGCCATGTTAAACCAGAAGCAGCCCAAGTGTTACCACCGTCAGTCGATTTTAAAACACCTATGCTGTATGAATCACCCGCATCGCCATCGCCAGATGCCATGTACATGTTTTGCGAATTTGTTGGATCGAAAACTACATCAGAGTTTCCTATAACACCTAACTGATCTGTATTAGTAGACCAGTTAGTGCCGCTGTTAGCCGTATTCCATAAACCACCATCGGGGGTGCAAATCCAAATGCCTGTAGAAGATGTAGGGTCGAAACGAACCGCATTTATACGCCCTGCGTTACCACCTGTAGGGTCACCAAAAGGCCCTATTGCCTGCCAAGTAGTTGATTGTGTAGATGCGGTTTGATTACCGGCACCGATTCTGTTTTGATTGCCGCTATTTTGCGATTGATATTTTACAAACTCTTCGTAAGCACGAGAAGCCTGTGTTTTATCTCCTGAAGGATATACACGTGGTTCCATAAAAGATTCCCAACGTTTAAAAAGTTCGTAACCCGCTAATTCTTGCTCTTCTTTAGCACCTATTTTTAATTTACCCTCCGCTTTTTCTTTGCGTTCTTCATCTAATTCGCGCTGATGCTTTTTAAAATATTTAGTTAACCTTTTTTGGGTTTGATAAAAGGTTTCGTTAGGGTTTGCAAAATCTAATTTGCTTTTTGTTTGTGCTTGTGTTGTTATATACGCACTAACAAAAATTAAGCAGATTGCTTTTTGTAAAAATGATTTCATGGGTTAGTTGTTGGTTGTGCTGCAATAAAGTGAATTTTAGGTCAAAAAGAAAGCTTTTTAACTACTCATTTTTTAAATACTGAAGAAAGTGTTAATAAGTATACTACTTTAAAAACACCTTAAATTGAGAAAATTTAAGGTTTGTTGTTGGACTGGCAAGGGTTACAAGGGAAGTTTAAGTGTAGATTGTACTCATTTTTACCTTTTTCTATAATCAATTCGGCATAGGGTGTTTTTAGCATTTTAATACAAGTTGGATCGTAATTGGTAAATAAACTTGTGTTCTTTTCTTCGGTAAGAAATATAGTATAATTGCCTGGTTTTAGTTTGTGCGTAAAACAACCTTCGGTATCTGTAACAACTACGCTTGTTTTTTTGCCCACTACTTTAATTTTAAAATTAGTGAGTTTAATGGGCGTGTTATATTTTGCCATTATTTCGTTAGTTGGTCTTGCGCCACCACAATAACTATTTGTATAGTCGACAAAAACTTTTACCTGCTGCTGACTAAATGCAGCAGCTTGTAAAAAAATAAAAAGAAGAATTAAAAAAGGTTTCATATACATAGTTTAAAAGATTACTAAAAGTACTGTTTTTAAACTATGTATATGTTACCCTATTTATTTTTTAAAGTTAATGGGTATAATAAGTTTAATGCTAAAATTACGCCCCATGTTGTAAACACCAACCCTACCTGTGCTGTAGTTAACGGGGTCATATTTAAAGCGGCTCATATAATCTATATACACAGTATTAAACATGTTGTTGCAAACAAAATACAATTTAAAAATTGTTTGCCCGGTGCTGTTTGTTATATCGCCACCTAAGCCTGCATTAAATAATACATAACCCTCGGTTGCTTTTTTACTTGCCGCGTACTCAAACGGAGTACCAGTTTGGCTATAGCCATTATAAATTGCATACTGCTCATAAATTTTATTTTGCTGAAAACAATCCAACATGCCTGCTTTTATATAGGCGTTTTTAATTGACTTGCCAACTTTTTTAAATTTAAATTTCAAATCAACCGTAATTCTTGTTGGAGGAACAAATGGAAGAACCTTTACTGAATCGGCTACATTTTTTAATCCACCCTGAACTACACTTAGTGTAGAGTTTAACTCGAGCCATGAAATTACACGCGGATGAATATTAAGCATAGCCTCACCACCATATAGTTGCGCATTGCCTTGCGTATATTTATAAACCGGCGCGGGGCCTATACTAACAGAAGGAAATGTATTGTTTAACGAATCGCCTCCATTTTTACTTGTTAAACCTTTGGCATAAATAAAATCGTTAATGCTATTATTAAACACATCAACTTCAAAACTTATATCGTTTCCATTCATGCCTATGGCTAAATCTTCTTCTAAACTAAATTCGGGTTTAAGATTAGCATCACCCAACTCCCACACAACCGTACCATCGTGTATGCCATTAGCCGCACATTCAGATACGTTAGGAGCACGATAGCCACGTGCTACATTTACCTTAGCATAAAAATTATGCTTGAAATTATATACTGCACCAAAGCTACCCGACATGCCGCTAAACTTTGTAGTAAAACCCTGAAACTCATGTATGCCGCCAATTTTATCAGCCACTACAGGCACTTGGTTAGAATCTACCCAATGGTCAACACCATTAAATGTTCTGGTATCGTATCGTATGCCGCCGCTTAAAGTTAGGTTACCAATTTTTTCGCTGGCAATGGCAAAGCCCCCAATTTGAAACAAATTGTAGTTAGGTATAAGCATTAAAGTACCCAAGCTTTGCGAATTTTGATAAAGGCCATTAACACCTGCCGAATAATTAAAGTTGCCCATTTGCGGAGCCACATAACGCACATCGTAAGTAGCAGCGTTTGATTGATAATAAATATTAGGCGTGTTAACCATAGTAGGGTCGTTGGTTTCTTGACGCTGATTTAACTGATACGAAAACAGACCTGTAATACGCCCTTTACCCACAGCAATGCTATTATCCCAAACAGCTTTGGTGTGCCTTATGTGTTGGTTAATTACCAATGGTGTGTATGAAGTTTGCTCCTGATGCGAAGGAATGACATAGACTGCATTGCCACCATTTAAACCGGGATAAGAAACGTTTCTTTCTAAAACACCTGTTGCAGAATCTCTTGTTCCATCAACAATGCCGGTTGCCATATCAAAATAACTTGCATGAATTTGCGAGTAGCCCCATTTGCGATGTATGCCAATAGTTCCATCGGCATTAAAATTACTGAACTGAGAATTTAGTACATAACCATCAACTGCATTTTGATATGCGTGCGCCATAATATTATCGATACGCCCGCTCCACGAAATGCCATTTTTAGTACCAGCCAAATGAAACATTTGATTAACCAACCCATTATTGGTTTGATAATTAGTAGCCATTTCTCCTTTTACTTGTCCTTCGGGTAATGGTTTTTCGGCTATAAGGTTAACTACACCTGCAATGGCATCAGAACCATAAGCAAGCGATGCAGGGCCTTTTAAAATTTCTACCCTATCAACCGAATTAGGATCAACCTCTATACCAAACTCATCAAACCAAGTTTGCCCCACTTGCATTACGCCATCGTTTAAGGTTAGCACCCTATTGTAACCCAAACCACGTATAACGGGTTTTGAAATACTTTGTCCATCCGTCATAGCAGAAACGCCGGGTGTTTTAGCAATAGCATCAATAACATTTGTTGCTGAGTTTTCGGCTAAATATTCTTTACTAACCTCAGTAACTGTTTGCGGTGTTTGTGCAGCCGAAGTAGCCTGCGAGTTACCTGTAACAACAATTTCTTCTATTTCTCGGTTAGAAAGAGTTAGTTTGGCATTAAAGGTAACCGCATCTTTTATATCAATTTTTTGCGCACGCGAAGAATAACCTAACAATTTTAGTTGCACAATAAAACTACCCTTAGGGAGATTTTTTATGCTATACTCACCTTCGGCATTTGTAATGCCTGCTATTTTTAAATCGGGGATATAAATTACAACACCAGCTAACGCGCTGCTATCTTTAGCATCGGTTATTTTACCTGATAAGATATTTTGCGCAAATGAAGAAATGCTTGCAAATAAGCACCCTGTTATTATTAAATAGTTTTTTATTTTTTTCATGAATTGTATGCTTAAAAAATAGACAAGGTTTACCGACTTTGCCGATAAACAAAAATGGAGAAACAGAAAGGAGTTTAAGCTTTGGGTGGAGGAGTAGTTTTATTTTTGCTGCTTTTTAGAACATGGGTTGTAAAAAAACTATGTTTTATGTTAGCACAATACAGAGGTTGTGTTTTTAAATTAATTGGTTTGTGAAGTTCAGCCAGGAATGAAAATGAAACTTGTTTTTTTGTTTTACTGTTTTTAAAGCTCTCGATTAGTTTTTCAAGAAAATCTTTTTCTTTAGCATCGGCTTTGCAAAATAATTTAATGGTTCCGTTTTCGGTTTTAGAAGATACAATATCATATAAACTATTGTTATATAAAAACTCGGTTTCGTTTAGCTTTAGTTTATCGTACTCTTGCTCAGAAAATTCAAGCTGCTGTATTTTTGCAGCATTTATTTCAAACTTTGCCAATAAAGTAAATGAGTATAAACACAAATTAAAAACCAATGCCTGAAACAAAAAAGTTACAAGGAAAAAAAATATGACGGATTTTTTTAACACGTGTTTATTTAAAATAGATGGCGTAAATAAATGAAATTAATTTTTAATAAAAAACTATTTCTTATTTATCTGCCACATAAGCAAACTTCCTCACCATTTGTATAACGAAGCGTTAATTATTAGGAAGAGAAATTAGCCTGCCGTCATAAATAGGTTTACCATCGCTTATAATGCGGTAAATATAAGTGCCGGGGGCTATTTGCGAAGTGTTTACTGTTTCTGAAATTTCTTTTTTGCCTTTAACAGGTAAATCAAATTCAGCCACCTTATTAGCCATTATATCAAAAAACTGAATACTGCATTTTTTTAATGTGGCCGCTTTAGTTGTAACGTTTACAGTTATGTTTTCTTTAAACGGGTTTGGAAATATATTTACACTCATTTGTTTTTCAGGTGTTGTATTTATACCTGTTGTACCTGCAAACCCAATAGTTAGAATAGGATGCAATTCTAAATTATTTGGTGCCGCGCCTGTTTGTCCGTGAGGTGGGTCTACAAAAGCTACCCCATAAACTTCTACCGGGGCAATGTTAACGGTGCTATATGTTCCTGAACCTATGTAGGTGTCGATAAAATTTCGTGCTGCGGTATATTGACTAACATACGTAGAAGATGCCGCGGCAGAACAAACCGGGTCGGGAATTTCGCCGATTAAAGTATGCGTGCCATCACTTAAAACCAAATGGTAATCGTTATCTGTTTCAGCTTTTTTCACCGTTATGTTACATGTTATTTTATAAGTTTTATCTTCTACTCCTGCATAACGAGGCATGCTTGTACTTGGTGTAGGTGTAACAATATTTACCAAAGCGTTTACGGTTGAATTAATGGGTGTGAAATTAATAGTGTGTACGGCAGTATCAATCAGCACTTTTTCTGACCAACGCTCGGTGCCACCACACATAACTCTGCCGTTTATTAACGCGCCTTCTTTTTCATCCTCTTCTTCTTCGGTGTGTTTACTAATTTTATTTTGTGCATTGCTTATATTAACTAAAAGCAACAGAGTGAAAAAAAATAAGTTAATTAGCTTAAAGTTAAAGAAGATGTTATACTTTGAAGCGAAATAGTTGGTAAATAGTTTTTTTGTTTCCATATGTTTAGTTTTTGTTGTTTAATAAATAGGACAGATATATAAAACTGATACCCAAGTTAAGTTAACACTCTGTTGTAATTCTGAATTTTTTAGTTAAAAATATTTTTTATTACGTCGTTGGTAAATAACTGTTTAGATTAACTAAACGTTCAATTTGTGAATGTAAACAGTTCAATTTTTTGTTGGTCATCTTCACACTTGTTATCAATAAATAAAAAATATATTCCGAAAACCACTTGCAACCTTGTATCCCTTTTTAACTACATCATCTACTTTCTATATTTCAAAGTAGTTTTTTAAATTAATGGATCACTCAATTTTTGTCATTCATTTTACTACAATACTAATATGTTTTTTACTACTCAAAATTATGGTCTACAAGGTTACTTTTGATTAAGAATATTTTTACACAAAAACAGTTGAATAGTTTAAGCAAAAATATTAAATACTTAAAAGCATTGCTCATGGGTATTTTATTGCCCATAGTTTTTATCTTCTCAGCATGTAGTAGTTTACATGAATCAGCAAATACTACTATTAGTTCAACCATAAAATTAAATTCTGATATTTTGGTGGGACCAGGTGAATGCATTTTAAAAAAATTTCAGGGAACCAGTGTAAATAATAAATTTTACTTATACTGGTTGTTTCAAAGTAACTCTAATCAATTTTTATTTGAAATTGAATCATCTACAAATGGCAAAAAGTTTAAACCGTGCTATTTTAAACATGGGTCTTTATCGCCGGGCACATCTACGTTAATGCTTTGTATGACAGATAGTGTAAATGCTACCGATGTTGTTTTTTATAGAATTAAAGCTTTACCCGAAAATTTTTCGATAAAAAATAAAACAGATGATGAATATAAATCGTTATATAATGCATCTACTATTATGGTTAGAAAAAATAGTAAAACAAAAAACTTTATGTTAGATTAAGGATAAAGAGTTTGGTTTGAAAAGCTAAGTGAAGTTTAATATGAATTAATGTTTTTTGCATGTAAGAATTCTCTGTTTTTTGTGCTTTATTATTTCGTTGTGTTGCATTACATTTGCCCTGGATGAAAATATTGATAGCTGACGATCACGAATTAGTAAGACGTGGAATCTCAAAAATTTTAATTGAAGAATTTCCTTTATCAAAAATTGTTGAAACTTTTAGCGGAATCGAAGTTGAGAAAAAAGTGAGAACTGAAAAGTGGGATTTGATTATTATGGACGTATCTATGCCTGATAAAACAGGACTTGAAGTTTTGAAACAATTAAGAGCCGAATCTATTAAAACACCGGTACTTATTTTAAGTATACACCCGGAAAATCAGTATAGCTTAAGAGTGCTTAAAGCAGGAGGAGATGGCTACATCTCTAAAAACTGCCTTCATTCAGATTTTATAAATGCAGTGAAAATTGTACTTAGTGGAAAAAAATATATGTCTAATGAAATGGCTCAACAACTTGCTTCGAGATTTGATGATGATATCAGCAAGGAAAAACATGAACTTGTTTCTGATAGGGAGTTACAGGTTATGAAGCTAATTGCGAGCGGTAAAACTCTTTCCGAAATCGCAGCTGAGTTATCATTAAGTATTACAACGGTTAGCACATATCGTAGCAGATTACTTGAAAAAATGAATTTAAAAAGTAATGCAGAACTTATATACTATGCCTTTAATAACAACTTAGTTTAAACAATTTTTACTTTGCAATTATTGTATTACAAAATAGTTGCTTTGTTGATTATTTGATACTTAACTTAGCAAGTGTTAACCATCAATTATGCAAACTTCAACTCTTCAACCAAAGCGTATTGCCTTATTAATTAGTTCACTTTATTGCACCTTTGGGATTTTGTGGATAATGTTATCAGATTCGTTGAATTACGAAGAAAGGAGTAATGTAACAGCAGTAGCTTTACGTAGAGAATTATTTGTAGAAGCTATTTTTATTATTAGTTCGGCTATTTTAATTTTTTTTCTCATTTATCGCTCTAATAAAAAATATACATTGAGTTTAAAAGCTCAATTTAAGGATCAACAGGAAATATTAGAGAAAAACGAAAAACTTTTTAGAGCTATAATTGAAAATACAGAAGACATCATATCATTAATAGATAAAGATGGAAATATTATACATGTAAACCCTGCACTTGAAAAATTAACAGGCTTTACTTTGGATGAGATTAAAGGTAAGCCTGCTTTTATGGTTATGCATCCGGATAACATAGAAGAATCTAAAGCCGTTTTAAAAAAATTAGTAAATAACCCCAGTGTTGTTTACGACCGTACAAATAGATTTATAAATAAGAGAACCGGAGGCTATATATGGGTGCAAGGCACAATAGTTAATTTGCTAAACGATAAAAATGTAGGTGCCATAATTTCTAACTACAGAGACGTTACCGTGAAAAAAATAATGGAGCAAAGAAACACTTTTAACCATAATAATTTAAAAGCACTTATAAATAATACGAATGATTTAATGTGGAGTGTTGATAAGGAATTTAAATTAATTACAGCTAATAAGGCATTCAACGATGCGATAGCTTACCTGTCTGGTAAAAATATTGTGCAAGGAGATAATGTACTTGAAACTAATTTTGATGAGGGGAAATTAGCGCGATTTAAAATGTATTATGAAAGTGCTTTTGAGGGTGAAGCATTTACTGTAATTGAACACAACGTGAAACCAACAGAAACTTGGTCGGAGGTTTCGTTTTATCCTATATTTAATGAAAATGTAATTGCCGGTACAGCTTGTTTTGTAAAAAATATTACAGAGAACCGAAAAGCAATGAATGCCTTGCACGAACTTACCACACGACATTTAATGGCAACAGATTCTGCAAAAATTGGAACCTGGGATTATGATTTAATAAATAACAAATTAGTTTGGGACAATATAATGTATGAAATATTTAAAGTGGATAGAGAAGAATTTAGTGGGGCTTATGATGCATGGAGTACAATGGTTCACCCAGACGATATTGCTGATGCAGAAACCGAATTACAAAAAGCGATTACCGGAATTAAAGATTTTAATACAACATTTCGTATCGTATGGAAAAGTGGAGAAGTACGTTATATTCAAGCACATGCACATGCCCTTAAAGATGTTAATGGCAAAACACTTCGAATGATTGGTGTTAATTGGGATATTACAAATCAAAAAATTACGGAAGAAAGATTAAATGCTATAAATAAACAACTTATAGATAACGAATTTAAATTAAAACAAGCGCAGGCAATTGCACATGTTGGCAGCTGGGAAATTAACTTTGCAAACGAAATAACCATTTGGTCTGAAGAGACTTGTAAAATTTATGGCGTTTCGCCAAAAGAAAACGAGCATCCGTATGAGGTTTGGCGATCATTTATTCACCCCGAAGATTTTAAACGCGTACTAAAAATTATAAAAGAATCGCACGATACATTAAGCCCTCCTTATTTTCATTATCGCATTATACGAAAAGATGGTTCTATAAAATACATTTATTCGAAAATGCAGTTTGAGTTTAATGCTGAAGGTAATGCTACTGGTTTATATGGTGTAACTTATGATGTTACCGAACAAAAATTAGCTGAGCAAGAAATTTTACAGAAGAATGAAGAACTGAGAAGTCTTTCAAATTATTTACAAAATGTTAGAGAAGAAGAAAGAGCTGCCATAGCTCGTGAGATACATGATGAGCTTGGGCAGCAACTTACGGTACTTAAAATGGATATAGGTTGGGTTTTGCGTAAACAAAACAACGCTGATGAAGCAGTTGTTTCAAGAATAGAAGAAATGCTTCGGTTTAGTGATGAGCTAATTATAAAAGTTAGAAAAATTTCAGCTGACTTAAGGCCTGCTATTATTGATGATTTAGGGCTTGTTGCAGCACTTGAATGGATATGTGATGATTTTGAGAAAAAAACCGGAACCCCTTGTAATTTTACTTCGCATATAAAAGAACGAAAGTTTGAAGAAAATTTCAGCATTACTGCCTACCGAATTTTGCAGGAATCGCTTACCAATATAATTAGGCACGCTGAGGCAAAATTGGTTACTGTTTTGGTTACCGAAAATGAAAAAGAATGGTTTTTAGAGGTTACTGACAACGGAAAAGGAGTTAGTGCCGAAAGGATAAAAAACGGAAAAACACTGGGGGTTTTAGGCATGCGAGAAAGAGCAGCTTTATTAGGGGGAGAATTAGTTATTGAAGGCATTAAAAATAAAGGAACAAATGTGATATTAAAATTGCCTTTAAAAAATTAATGTTTAATTACCCGATTTAATATATTTTAAATTATACATTTTTAAAAGCCCTTTTTTACGATTGTAGTTTTTTTTACTACAACACTATCCTTATTTTTACTACACAATTTTTTGCTTCATAGCTTTATTTTCGTTAGGTAAGGTGTAGTTTTTTTACCCCTAATAAGATAAAGTTTTATGATTAAGTTTATAAAAATAGCATTACCAAAAACAGCCGGTTTTTGTGTAGTATGTTTTACTGTTTTATTTTTTGGTTTAACTACTGCTAAGGCACAAATAATAAAAAATTATACAGCAAGCGGCACTTGGGTTTGCCCCGTAGGTACATCAACTGTTTTGGTAAAATGTTGGGGTGCTGGTGGTGGTGGTGGTGGTACTGCAGGTGGTCTTTTAGGCACTTCATCTGGCGGCGGCGGCGGTGGCGGCGGTTATGCGAGTAGCGTAATTGCAGTAACTGCGGGTACCGTTTATAATATTACCGTGGGCACTGCAGGAACCGCCGGAGCGGCAAGTGCAACAACAGCCGGCAACGGTGAGGCATCTTGGTTTAATACAGCAGGTACTGTTTTTGCTGCAGGTGGTACGGGCGGCACAGGTTGTTCTACAAGTGGTAGTGGAGGTGCCGCAGGTGTTGGAGGAACAGCTAATATAGGCACAACTACCCAAAATGGTGGTAACGGAGCTGCAGTTGGTAACGGTTCGTCTGGCGGCGGCGGCGGCGGCGGTGCAGATGGCACAAACTCGGGAACAGATAATGGATCAGGAGCTACTGCAGGCGCGGGCGGAACTAACAATGGCGGTGCAGGCGGCGCAGGAGCAGCCACATCTACTAATAACGGTAATAGTGCTAATACATATGGAGGCGGTGGTGGCGGTGGATGCGGAGCCGGAGTATTAGGTTTGGGCGGTGCTTCCACAGGTGGTGCAGGTGCAGCAGGATATATAACACTTACCTATACTTGCTCTGCTGCTTTTAGCGGAACATACAGTGTAGGTGGTGCAAGCTCCCCTAATTTTACTACATTAAGCGAAGCATTTGCTACTATTGATTGTGCAGGCCTTTCGGGTAATGTTAATTTAGTTTTACAAGCAGGTTACACAAGTGCAAGCGAAACATTTCCACTTACACCATCTCTAAATACAGGAGCTTATAGCGTAACCATTTATCCGGCAGCAAGCGGTTTATCAATAACATCAAGTAATGCTATAGCAACTATGAACTTTAGTGGCAGCACTAATTATATTATAGATGGCAGGGTGAACCAAGCAGGTGCTACAGACCTTACCATTGCAAACACAAACACAAGCGGTAATGCCGTATTGTTTATAAACGATGCAAGCTATAACACTGTTAAATATTGTAACGTACAAGGTGTAAACACCACTTCAACTCAAGGTGTGGTGCTTTTTAGTACAGCTAACTCAACCGGTAACGATCATAATACAATTGACCATTGTAATATTCATGATGGAGCAACAACGCCATACAACTGTGTTTATTCATTAGGAACTGCCGGAAGTGAAAACGATAACAATACAATTACCAATAACAATATATACAATTTTTATAATAATGGCGGGGCTTCGCACGGAATTTTTATATCATCGAGTAACACCACTTGGACTATATCAGGCAACAGTTGTTATCAAACAGTTGCCCGAGTACCAACCAGTAGCACAGTAATGCGCGGCATAGAAATAGTTGACCCGGGTGGTAATAATTATACCATCATAGGAAATTATGTAGGAGGCTCTGCCCCTTTGTGTGGAGGTTCTGCTCTTAGTCTTGATGCGGGTGCCACACAAGATAATTCGTTTTATGGAATATATGTTAGCTCGGGTGTAACGGGGGCTTCTGTTGTGCAAACCAACACAGTGGCTAATATTACTTTTGGGGTACAAAGTGCAACAGCCAGTACGTATAGCTTTTTAGGGTTATGTGTGGCAGCAGGTTATGTTGATGTATCTAATAATATAATAGGTGGTGGTACGGGTACGGGCTCAATTAACCTTACATATGCTACCGCAAGTTCGCAAGGTTTTGTTGCCGGCGGAATATTATCAAATGCTCCGCAAGGAAACGTAGCAAGTAATACAATTGGATCTTTTTCAATTTCACTTGGTTCAACCAGTAATACCGGGGTTTTTCGTGCTATTGAATGTGATGGCTCGTTAAATGCCGGGTTTATTATCAGTAACAATATTATTGGTGGTACTACGGCCAACAGTATACAATATGCGAGTTCGGCTGCGCCAATGTCTATGATGGGCATATTTACACAGTTTACAAATGCTTTTAATGTTTCTATATCAGGCAACACCATCCAAAATTTTGCCAACAACAGTACCGATAACTCCGGAAACACAAATACTTATGGAGTATATAATAGTGCAAGCTCTGCTTTAGTAACTGTTACTACAAATACTATTGCTAATTTAAGTACTACCAAACCTTCTACATCGGGTATAATGGGGATTTACCAGGGCATTACAACTGCAGGCCAAACCGTATCACATAATATTATTCACGACCTTTCTAATACATATAGTGGTGCTATAGCTGATGATGTGTATGGAATTTATTTTGCCGGACCAACAACCGGTACAAACCTTGTTACAGCAAATGCTATTTATAATTTAGGTTTAAGCGGAACAAATACAGCCGATGCAATGTATGGAATTTATATTGCAAGTGGCTTAGCCACCACAAGCAACAATATGATAACCTTAGGAAATGGAGTAACTATAGGTTACACTATATATGGGATATACGATGCATCGAGCACTAATGGTAATACATTTTATTTTAACAGCGTTTATATTGGCGGAACTGTTGCTGCAACGGGAGCCAATACACAATGTTATTATAGTAGTGTAACAAAAACGCGCACGGTAGAAAATAATATATTTTATAATGCACGAACACAATCAGCAGGAACCGGAATTCACTATGCCATTAATGTTTCAAGCAAAACAGGTTTAACTTCTAATTATAATGATTTGTTTAGTGCAACTGATGTTGGTATAGTTACTGCAACTTCATACGTTACACTTGCTAATTGGCAGACAGGTTCAGGTCAAGATTCTCCCAATAGCATTAGCTCTAACCCAACATTTGTTTCGCCAACAAGTGCTACACCAAGTTTAGACATTCAAAGTGGTAGCCCGGTTGTTTCGGTAGGTGTGGGTGGTACCGGTATTACGATTGATTTTCATAATTACGCGCGTTCAACAACACCCGATATAGGTGCGCATGAGTTTCATATTTCATATTATTCCAAATCTGCCGGAAACCTTGATTTAACTACCAGCTGGGGGTTGAATACAGACGGAAGCGGAACAAACCCACCAAATTTTACCAACAACGATTTAAATTTTTTTGTACAAAATAACGCTACACCAACCATAGGAGGTAACTGGGCAGTTACGGGCTCGGGCAACTCTATTATTTTAGGCGATGGTACAAACCCTTGCAATTTCACCATTCCGGCATCATTTACCTGTACAGGCAATATGGATGTATCGGCTAATGCAACTCTAACCAATCAAAATACAATTAATCCCACCTTTGTTGTTTTAGATGCTAATAGCACCGTTAATTATAATTCCGGAAACGGAGTTAACCAAACGGTTTCAACAGCGGCAACATATGGTAACCTTATTCTTAGTAATGTAACAGGTTCAGGTACAAGCACTAAATTGTTAGCAGCCAATGTTAACGTAGTGGGCAATTTAACTATAAATGCTTACGCAACTTTTGATATTGTAACTTATAATGCAAATCGTACAGGTGGCGGTGGCACACTCACTCTTGCAGCCAATGGTGGTTTAAGACTTTCGGGTACTACGG
>Ga0207040_1020_pt1 | contig 48108 bp, 45 predicted proteins | sample Alteio_BWMinCont_72_FD_153279 | JGI IMG/M metagenome (GOLD analysis project Ga0207040, IMG submission 153279) | Enriched cells from forest soil in Barre Woods Harvard Forest LTER site, Petersham, Massachusetts, United States -... | ecosystem: Environmental > Terrestrial > Soil > Temperate forest >... | reverse complement strand
CCTTTTTGAACCAGCAGTTTCATCAAGTCTGCGGGTGTCTGGGAATAGGCCTGTCCAAAAAATAAAATTGTTGTCAATATGGTTGGGTATATCCAAACGGGTTTCATGTCGGTCCTTGATTTGATGGTAAATAAGGGATAGTCCGGCGCGGTGAATTTTATCCGGTTTTGGAATCGGGCTTCAGGAATGCATGGTCAATAAGAGCAATGCCCTGTGGCACCAATAGCGGAGCCCGCGGTCGGGCCATGGGGGAACATATTTCATTTCGCTTTGGAATTCGATAAAACGTAAATGTAATACATTAATCTATTAAATTAGTAGACTAATAAAATATTTTCTATAAAATTTGTAGACTATGTAAATTGAAGGGAATGAAATAAATCCGGAAGGAGTGGGCAGGGGCTGTTAGGAGACGTATTCCTTGCGCAGGCTGAAATCGCCGATGCGCTCTCCGGCCAGGCGTTCAGACGCATAATGACCCAGCAAGCGGTCGAGAGCCAACAGGATGGCCGGTTCATCGATATTCTCCAGGTAAACCCGGTTCAATCTCGTTCCCGTGAGGTCTCCGCCCAGGTGAAGGTTGTACCTCCCGTAGGAGGTCCCGACAAATCCGATTTCGGCGAGGTTTGGTCTAGCGCAGCCGTTGGGGCAGCCGGTCATACGCATGATAATGTCTAACCCGGCCAATCCATGTTTTTCCAACAGGCGCTCAATCTCGCCCAAGAGGGAAGGGAAGTACCGTTGGGCTTCCGCCAGGGCCAGGGGGCAGGTATTCAGTGCGACGCAAGCCATTGAATTCTTTCTCAACGCAGAGCTGTTTTCCGTATGACTGAGCAAGCCGAATCGGCGCAGGATGTCGTCGATTGTCTGCTTGTCCCTGGCGGGGATATCAGCCAGGATCAGATTTTGATTGCCCGTGAAGCGGAAATTTGCCTTGCCGGTCTGCGCGATTTCCAGGAGGGCCGTTTTGAGGGCAAGCTGGTGATCGTCCAGCACGCGACCACATTCTACAAATAGGGTGTAAAACCATAGTCCCGAATGATTTTGCCGCCAGCCATAGTAGTCCTGCCGCTCGGTGAATTGATAAGAGCGTGCTTTATTGAAGAGATAATCGCTTCTTCGCTCGATTTCTTCCTTGAACCAACCAATGCCGTGACGGTCGATGGTGTATTTGAGCCGGGCTGTTTTCCGGTCGGATCGGTTCCCGAAATCTCGTTGAATTTCCGCTATTGCGTAAACAACCTTAAGGAGGTTTTCTTCCCCGGAAACAAACCCTATTTCGGTAGCTAACCGTGCGTAATTGGCGGGATTGCCGTGCGTACTGGACAGACCGCCGCCTACGGCGACGTTGAATCCCTGAAGAATTCCATTTTCCACGATGGCGATCAGTCCGATGTCGTTTCCGAATACATCGATATCGTTATTGGGCGGTATGGCGATGGCAATCTTAAACTTTCTGGGGAGGTAGCGGTCCTGATACAGCGGATCTTCCTCCTGCTGCCCGCTAACCAATTCCTCGTCCAGCCAGATCTCATAATAAGCCCTGGTCTTTGGCTTCATCATTTCGCTGATCTTTGCCGCATATGCATGAATGACGGCGTGGGCAGGTGATTGCAGGGGGTGTGCGGAACAAATAACATTCCGGTTGACGTCTCCGCAGGTAGCGATGGAGTCCAGGGAAGCCTCGGCAAAGGCCTTGATGGTCGGTTTAATAGCCGATTTGATGATTCCGTGTAATTGAATGGTCTGTCGAGTGGTGATTTTGATCACTCCGGTGGAATGGACGCCGGCGACATGGTGCAGGGCGACCCATTGGTCCGGCCGGAGGAAGCCGCCAGGAAGCCGTAACCGGATCATAAAGGAATACAACCGTTCCAATTTTTTTACTGCGCGTTCTTCCCTCCGGTCCCGGTCGTCTTGCTGGTACATTCCATGGAACTTAAGCAACGCCTGGTCATCTTCAGCCAGAGCGCCCGTTACTTCATTTTGAAGACCGGAGCCAATCGTACCCCGCAGGCCACGGCTCTGCTGTTTGATTCGCTCGGCGGAAGAAAGGCCATTGTTCTCAGGCATGAATCGGTGTTTGAATTATCGGAAAGAGATTGACCGCAGGGGCGCCAGTAAGCTAATAAACGTCCTGGAGATAGCGCCCGGACTCTTTCAGTTCACTGAGGTAATTTTCTGCTCCGGATGAAGACCTGTCGCCATGAACCCGAATGATATCGAGCAAAGCGTGTTCCACGTCCACGCTCATGGGATCCTTCGATCCGCAGACATACAGGTAGGCACCACCCTCCAGCCAGCGAAAGAGTTCCGCCCCCTGCTTGGTCATTTTATGCTGCACGTATCGCTTGTTTTCCTGATCGCGGGAAAAAGCAAGATCCACTCGGGTGAGGAGACCGGATTCCAGCCACTGCTGAATCTCCGTTTGATATAGAAAATCCGTGGAAAAGTGCTGATCTCCGAAAAATAGCCAGTTCCTGCCTGGAGCATTGCAAGCATCGCGTTCTGCCAGGAAAGAACGAAATGGGGCAATGCCTGTTCCCGGCCCAACCATAATAATGTCCTTGTCCGGGGCGGGAAGTTTGAAGCGCCCATTCCGGTGGACGTAGAACTCCAAGGTTTGTCCGGGCTCAAGGCGCAACAGCAAATCAGAACAGACCCCGTATTTGATTTCCTCGTTGACGCTAAAACTGTCACGGGCTACCGTCAGGTGCACTTCTTCTCCATGAGCAACAGGCGACGAAGCAATGGAATATAATCTGGGCACGATCGGCTCGAGGATGCCCAGCACCTCGTCAAACTGGGCCTTCTCCTGAACCGGGTAGATCTTCAGCAAATCGGGTAGACCGATCCGGGTTTCGGGGATCTCCTGCCGAACGATGCCTGCATACTTTTTCACCACTCTCTCCGGAAGATAGAAGAGGTTCAGCTTTTTGTGCAACAGATCACGCAGGCTGATCTTTTCATTTCGAAATTCTAATTTCCGGTCGAAGTCCGCTCCGGAAAGTTCCATCACGGACTCCACCGCCGACAATGGATTTTCCGGGATGACCCCCAAAGAGTCTCCTGGCTGGTATTCTACCCCGGGCGCTAAGAACTCAATGTGCTGGGTATGTTTGGCCGAACCCCGGTCATTCAGATTTACCGTGCTGAGCACTTCTCCCGTATAGTGCTTTTTCCCAGTGGCCGGCTTGGCAACAGCAGGTACAGCAGCCCGGGACACTACACCGGCTATCCGGTTCAATACCTCGTCGACCCAGCGGTCAGCATCCGATTCAAAATCCGTGTCGCAACACTTCAGCGAAACGATCCGCTGGGCGCCTAACTTCTGCAGTTGCGCGTCAACGTCTTCGCCTGCCTTGCAAAACAGGGGATAGGAAGTATCGCCCAAGGCCAGCACGGCATATTTCAAATTGGGCAGGGCGGCTTCCTGAAGGTGGATATGCTCATAAAATTTTTTAGCCGCGGCAGGAGGTTCGCCTTCGCCCTGGGTGCTGATGACCGTAAAAAAATATTCTTCCCGGGAAAGGTCGTGCAGCCGGTACTGATCCAAACTAACCAACCGGGCCTGGATCCCTTTGGTTTTAGCCTTGCCGGCCAGATCCATGGCGATTTTCTTTGAATTGCCCGATTCAGTGCCATAAGCGACCGTAATTTTGCTAACTCCAACCGGCATGGCTGGGGATTGCGCTCCTTCCGGCAAAGCAGTCGGCACTCCATTCCGATCAAGCAGCGCAGACAGATATCCGTGTATCCAGGCAATCTCCTCCTGGGTGGCCCCTATCAGGAGATCCTTGACTTTCTGTAATTTGGACGATGTTAGCATACGCTTCTTCTAATTGAACCGCCGGGATCTGCCCTTGCGAGTTTATGCGCGTTTTTCCCGCCGGGAACGCCGTTCAACCGATTTGAAATAGGATTCACCCGACACGTTTTCCGGGGACAGGCTGATCGGCTGCGCCAATCCGGCCAAACTGCCTATGATGATGAGGCTTGGGCTGGTCGGCTTTCTGTCTCCCCATCGCTGTCCATACTCCCCCAAGGGGCATCGGCGAACTTCCTGCAAGGGCGTGGTCGCTTGTTCGATGAGCGCAATCCATTTTTCCCTGCCGGCGCCATGCCGGGTCAGGGCCCTAACCAAATCCATCACGGTTCCAGCCGACATATAGAAGGCCAAAGTGTCCGAGGTTTCGGCTAGTTCCTGCCACTGGCCTCCTTGGAAGGCTTGCCCGGGATGAAAGGTTAGGAAACGGACTGCATCCGCATGCCCGCGGGCCGTTAGCGGAATGCCTGAAGCCGCCGCTGCGCCAGATGCGGCGGTAACTCCGGGAATGATTTCATATGGGATTCCTTGCCGCTGCAAAACCTCCAATTCTTCCAGCAAATGGGAAAAGATGCAAAGATCCCCTCCCTTCAGCCTGACCACCTTTTTGCCCTGCAAAGCATAGTACACCAGGAGTTCATTTATTGTCCCTTGGGACACCGAGCCGTCGATCCCTGCTTGCTTGCCTACCCGAAGCACCAGGGCTTCTTCTGCGCAATGGGCAGAAAGCAACTCTTGGCTGACCAGGCGATCCGCAAGCACCACCTCTGCCGTCTCCAGGGCACGTGACGCCTTTATGGTGATTAGGTCGGGATCACCGGGCCCTGCGCCAGCGAGGATTACCTTTCCGATCAGTTCGTTATTTTTCATTGGTAGTTATTCATTGGATCATGCAGGCACCCACCGTTAGATTACTCGTCACATCGATCAGGATCGCCCCGCCAGTCGACGGCAAATCCTTATAGGCGTCAAATGGAATCGGTGCAGCTGTCCGGATGGTTGCCCGAATGATGTCATTCAGGCCGGCCTGTTCCGGGGCGTCCTCCTTGACCAGGCTGTTAACATTTAACTTATAGACAAGATCTTTTACTATCGCGTTCACCCGCAAGCTATTCAGCTGAAGCAAATAGCGTCCACCGCGTTTGAGGGGCTTGGAATCCATCCAACAAAGCATCAAATCCAGATCCTGCTCCAAACGGGGCCATTGGTCATGGGGAACGATCAGGTCCCCCCGGCTGATATCAAGATCATCTTCCAGTTCTATAATCACGCTTTGCTGGGAATAGGCAAACTCCACCGGCTTTCCCCCGCATTCGATGGATTTGATCCGGCTGCGAAATCCGCCGGGCAAAACAGAAACGGCATCGCCAGTATGGTAAATTCCGCTGATGATTTTTCCGGCGTAACCCCGGTAATCCGGCAGTTCGGGTGACTGCGGCCTGACCACGTATTGCACCGGAAGCCGGCCTTGCTCCAGGTTCACTTTTTTCTCGATGGGTACCGTTTCCAAAAAATCCAGCAAGGTCGGCCCCTCATACCAGGAAAGCGCAGCAGAAGGCCTGACCACATTGTCTCCCTTAAGCGCGCTGATCGGAATATATTTCACCTCGGTTAACTGCAATGATTTGGCGATCTCCGCGTAGTCCATGGCAATATTTTGGTAGACTTCTTCGGAATAATCAACGAGGTCCATCTTGTTTACCGCCACGACGACCTGTTGGATGCGCAGCAATGAGGCGATAAGAGAATGTCTGCGGGTCTGTTCGGCTACGCCATGGCGCGCATCCACGAGAATAATGATGAGGTTGGCATGTGAAGCGCCCGTGACCATATTTCGGGTATACTGAATATGACCCGGCGCATCGGCAATGATGAATTTTCGTTTAGGAGTGGAAAAATATTTGTAAGCGATATCGATGGTAATTCCCTGCTCTCTTTCCGCTCTCAATCCGTCCGTGAGATGGGCTAGGTCAATTTCACCTTCCTGATTTCGGCTTTGTCTTTCCAGGGCCTCCAGCTGATCGACTAAAATATTCTGGCTATCAAACAGCAGCCTGCCGATCAGGGTACTTTTCCCATCGTCGACATTTCCTGCTGTTATAAACCGCAACATATCCATGGATTCCCAGTTTAGTTAATTTAGAAATAACCGTTTTTCTTCCGGTCTTCCATCGCCGCTTCAGACACTTTGTCGTCGATCCGGGTTTCCCCGCGCTCGCTGGTCCGGGTAGCGGATATTTCGCGGATGACTTCTTCCAGGTTGGACGCATGCGACTCTACCGCCGCCGTACAGGTCATATCCCCAACTGTGCGATAGCGAACGCTCCGTTCCACGATCTCATCTCCCGAATCGATCCGGATAAAGGGAGAAACGGCAAGCCATTGACCCTCATGCCCGATAACCTGCCGGGGATGAGCGAAATAAATCGATGGAATTTGAATTTGCTCCCGGCGGATATAGTGCCAAACGTCCAGCTCGGTCCAATTGCTGATCGGGAATACCCGTACATTTTCCCCCTGATGTATTCGCCCATTGTAAATATTCCACAATTCAGGGCGTTGTAATTTGGGATTCCATTGACCAAATGCATCCCGCACCGAAAAGATCCGCTCCTTGGCTCTGGCTTTTTCTTCGTCCCGACGGGCGCCGCCGATACAAGCATCAAATCGAAATTCCTCTATACAATCCAGCAGGGTATAGGTTTGGAGTTGGTTGCGGCTCGCGAATTTTCCCTGGGGCTCCGTGAGGTTCTTTGACCGGATGGTGTCTTCCACCTTTCTCACGATCAGCTTTTCACCGATTTGGGCAACCAGCCAATCCCTGAATTCAAGGGCTTCCAGAAAATTATGTCCGGTATCGATGTGGACCAGCGGAAAAGGAAATTTTCCGGGACGAAATGCCTTGAGTGCCAGGTGGACCAGCGTAATGGAATCCTTGCCTCCGCTGAACAGAAGCGCTGGCCGCTCGAATTGACCCGCTACTTCGCGAAGGATATGGATCGCTTCGGTTTCGAGCTGATCCAGGTAATCCAGTTCGTATCTTATGCTGTCATTCATGATTTAGTATTTGGCATAGGCAGGATTGAACCGGAAGCCGCAACGTGCAATCCGCATTCTTTTTTTGCGGTTTCCTCCCACCACCACCTGCCAGCCCGCAGATCTTCGCCGGGTTGTACTGCCCGAGTGCAAGGGGCACAACCTATGCTCAAAAAACCCCGGTCCTGCAAGATGTTGTACGGGACATTGTTGCGCGAAACGAAGGACCGCACTTCTTCGGTAGACCAATGGAGCAGCGGGTTGTATTTGATGATCTGATTTGCAGCGTCCCATTCCAGCAGGTCCATACTTTGCCGCGAAACGGAATGTTCTGCGCGAATACCGGTAATCCAGACGGACTGACCAGCCAAGGCCCGTTTCAATGGCTCAACCTTTCTGATGTGGCAGCAGGCCATCCTGTTTTCCACTGAAGCATAGAACGCATTGGGCCCATTCTGATGAATAAATTCCTCCAATGGCGCGCGGTCGGGGTAATAGGCGCGGATGTCCGCGCCGTACTGCTCAATCGTTTGGCTCCATACGGCATAGGTTTCCGCGAACAGACGTCCGGTGTCCAGCGTAAAAATGGAGATAGGTAGTCCAGCGGTGACGATGAGGTGGGTGACTACCTGGTCTTCCAGGCTGAAACTGCTGGAAAAGCAAACCTTGCCCGGGTATTGCCTTACCAAAAAGGCAAATGCCTCTGCAATGGTCAGCTCCCGGATTTGCCCGGACAATTGAAGAAAGTCTTTGGAATTTATATCAGCCATGGGGAAGACCTGTTTATTGGTAGAAGGTGGAACCGGCCAGGGAATAGAAAATCAACAACAACAACAGGTCTGACAGTTGCAGATGTACAGGTCGAGCGGGTAAAGAGACAGGGCCATGATATTATAAAGTCTACTTATACGATAGACAAAGATATATGCCAAGGGGCAAATCCCCAAATTTTTCGATCTGTGATTGCAAAAAAACATTGTTGCCACTATCAGTTCCGAACCACCCTGCTGGTGTCCAATGCCCGGATAGTCCGATAGAAGAAGGCGAGGAAAGCCCAAAATGCCGGGAGGGTCTGCCAATTATCCTGTATTTTCAGCCTGTCAATCAGCGCCATGCCTATGCGCATATCCATCATTAACGGGCCAAATTTAAATCTCCTAGGAACCCGCGAGCCGGAAGTCTATGGCAACCGTTCTTTCGAAGATTTTCTGCAGGAATTGAAGCTAAAACACTCCTCCGTTGAATTCAGCTATTTCCAAAGCAATATAGAAGGGGAGTTAATTAATGAGCTGCATCGCGTCGGATTTTCTTTTGACGGGATACTGTTCAATCCGGGCGGATTTACGCACACTTCGGTCGCATTAGGAGATGCTATCGTCGCCATTCGAACACCGGTTTTAGAAATTCACATCAGCCAGGTGCAGGCCAGGGAAGATTTCCGGAAGATTTCCTTTGTATCGGCTAGTTGCGCCGGCTCCATCAGTGGCTTGGGTCTTCGGGGATATGAGTTGGGGGTGATTTATTTTACCGGGCTTAGCACCTGACTACAAGAAAATCCTCATCATCAAAGCAAATCCGGTGTCTTGCTTGGGGTCTTCCGTTTTCTTGATAATGTGTAGGCCTTTTCGGCTCCAGACGATAAAGACGTCTCCTTTTTTTTTCTTGATCAGTTCGTGGGCAATCTCTGGTATCAGGATGCCCAGGGCCACCCATCCAAGATCACCTTTAGTCGCAGCTTCCCCACCCATGGAATAAGTCTGGGCCAGGTGTTCAAAGCTATCCTTGCCTTCTCTGATCCTCGATAGGATGGACCGCCCCAGGGAATCGGCCACCCGGTGGCGGAAAACACTGGTATCCAGGTAAATCTGGCTAAATCGATAGAAGGTATTGGGGGCGCGGGCCAAAACCTGAACTAAAAACCGGGATCCCGGTTTGCCATAAGGGCCATAGACTTTTTTGAGTTTGGCCGTATAGGCGAGGCTATCGGCCAGACTGCCATAAGTACCGATCCGGGATACAGAAATAGTGTCAATCTTGATCCGCCTTTTTAACACCTGCTTGGCATACAGGGGCGCGTTCGAAGAATTCTCCAATTCCGTCTTCATCTGCGCCAGGCTCATGGTTTGGCTATTGGCGCAGGAAAAACAGACCAAAAGGGATAAAAGGAAGATAGTGCCTTTCATGGTCAAAGAATTGATTGCAAATATAGGGTCGGGTCGGCCAGGGTTGTCTATTTCCGCGCGGAATCATAAATTGGAACGATTTTCGTTCTAATACCAAAGGCAACACTGCCTGCCATGCGCTTCACCCTATTCATATTCTTGCTGCTGTCCTTGGCTTCCCAGGCCCAATGGAAGAATTATATCATTGGTGTAAACGGAGACACGCTAAACAAAGTCGATGTCAAGGGTCTGAAACAAGGCAAATGGGTAAACCATTTCGATGAAATCCGCGGCGAACCTGGATTTGAAGAAGAGGGCGTGTATGTGAATAACCGCAAAGAAGGCGCATGGAGAAAATATTCCCTTGTAGGAGACCTGCTGGGGCTGGAAAACTTCAAGTGGGGAAATAAGGACGGAGTGAGTCAGTATTTTACAACAGGAGGAGAATTACTTCGGGAAGAAAGCTGGCGAGCGCTGAATCCGGATAAGCCTTATGACACTTTGCAGATAGAAGATATTGATCACTTGGACCATTACCGGACCGTCATTGTCAAAAACAACGGGGTGGGAATAAAAGATGGCACCTGGAAATATTATGATCCATCCACTGGTTTTGTCGCTAGGACAGAGACCTACACCTTGGGCAAACTGGAAGGAGCCCCTCATGCCGCTCCCGACTCGGCTTCGGTTGCCTCAAAAGTGTTGGTAAAGCCTAAGGAAGTACAGGACTATGAAAAAAAGAATTCCGGTAAGAAGAAGATCAAAGTCCGAGACGGTTCAACGGATTGATATCGCTCCTTCACCCGACTCCTGAAAAAACTTACGAAAGAAAATCAGCTGGTAGTCGATTGCATTGCGCCAGTATGCCGGTTCGTGCTTTCCCGGCCTTTCGGCATAGTCATGGTCTATCTTCAGCTTCAGTAATTTTTGATGTAGTTCGCGGTTTACATAAATCAGCCAGTCACTGACCCCGCAGTCAAATGTTATTCGCAATTCATCATTCTTGAGGGAGTCTACCAAATTTATCACCGAATACCGGGAAATCAGCTGCAGCAGTTTATCGGAAGGCTGGGCCAAACTATCCGTTCGAGGAAAAAACCGGGGCAAATCAACGACCCCGCTCAGGGAGCCTACGGCGCCAAACAGGTTTGGGTGGCGGATGGCCAGGAACAAAGCCCCATGTCCTCCCATACTCAATCCCGAAATGGCCCGGAATCGACGATCTGGGCGAGTTCGGTATTGCTTGTCGATATAACGGATCAACTCCACGCTAATGAAAGTTTCGTATCGAATCGATGAATCCAGGGGATTATCCAAATACCAGCTGCCAAAGCCCCCGTCCGGGCAAACGATCAACAGCTTAAGTTGGTCCGCCCGCTCTTTAAGCTGTGGGGCAACCTGAAGCCATTGAGCATAATTTCCGCCATAGCCATGCAGTAGGTACAGCACCGGCATCCCTCGGGCGAGGTTTTGGTAGCCGTCCGGCTGGATCACCACCACTTTTATGAACTTTTTCATGGAGGGACTGCGGACGAGTACGGTATCGACCGAGGCCGCCATCGATGGGCGGAGGATCCAAAGCATGGGGAGGATCAGGAGGGTTCTCCGGAGGCGAAACAGAAAACGCATAATTTCCAGGTTTTGCTGAATTAGGCTGGTCAATCCCCATCACAATACTTTATTGATGACGGCATCTTTGGCCGCAATGACGACCGGTTGCAGGATCCGGAACGGCTCCTGGTCGAGGGCGAAGTCTGAAGGAATTATAATCAGGACAAAACTCAGTCGGGATTGAAAATGGGAGGTCCCCAGGAGATCTTGCCCGGATGGCTGGTCATTCAAAGTGATCAAGGAGAAATTCAAGGTACAGGTTTTTGTGCTGTCATATAGCCGGCATTGACAGGACATCGCGTAGGAACGAACCTGCTCATTGGCCGTAAGAAAGGATATATCTCCCGGAGGAAACCTGCCGGTTAAGTGGAAATGCAACGGCTTGTCTTTGATCGCCAGCGAGTCCGCAACATCGGCATCAGGTACTATGGGGAACAAATCAATTAGGGCATTGAATTCATGAGTATTCGGATTTAGGGAAAACCGCGCATTGGAGGTGACGCCATGAGTCTCTTTCCCATTCAATTGCAAGGAGAGGGAAACCGGACTGACCAAGCGTTCTTCTTGCCCATTTGCCCCCCAGATGGCAAGCCAAAAAAATACTCCGCACAAAATGAATTTCATCTGTACTTTTTCGCACAACTGCCTGAAGGTAGACAGAAATGGTTGAACCTCGCTGGTCAAGCGCACAATGCTGCGGGGACTGCGGCTGAAATGGCTGCCAGCTAAAAACTCCGATTGCCGCTTCCCATTCCCTTCCGCTGTTCGGTCAATGGCCGGATTGCCCCAGATCAAGGACCTGCAGCCTAAATTTTCGCCCGATTCGATACATTGGATAATAAGCTTTCCGGATAAAATAACCTGAGACGAGCAAGGAACCGGCGGCCAGAAGGCCGGAATTGGAATACCATTGGGAAATTGGTTCGCCCTGAGTCAGGCCAAACGTAGTTTCCAGCGCCAAAATGCCGCCACCGGTGATCATCAGGGCAGAACCCAATAGCAAAAGGCCGGACCAAAGGCGGACGCGGTGGATAGCCGTAATTTCTTTAACCTGCCAAGGTTGAGCATCCAAGAAGACGCTGTCGTGCCGAATCGCCGTTATGGTGCCTTTAAATCGCTGTTTATAGACGGTTTCCATATCCAGTTCCTCCCCTGGACGGAAAATGTGGATATACTTGTTTCTCTTTTTCAAAATCAAAATACCGTTTTGCGTCTTTGCCAGGAGAGGACTCAACAGAGCTATGAGCAGGATAATCTTTAGCATCCGTTAAAGTAAAAGAATTGTCTAAGGACATTATGTTAAAGAATGTCCAATCTTGCAGCGCCCCCGGGGATGAATTGACTAGCAGGATTCTTTTGGTCACCGAAAAAGAAAACCACCCCAGGAATGGGGTGGTAATCAATATGAAAACAAAACCGAAAAAAATTATTTCTTAAAGTCGTTGATTCCGTAATAATAAACTTCGTCGCTTCCCGGATAAATTCCTTCGATCTGGAAATTTCCAGATTGTTTACCAAGCGCCTGCTTCAGGTCGTCCACGGTTCGAACCGGCGTATCGCCTATTCGGGTAATTACAAAGCCCGGTCGCATGTTGGTCTGGTTGCTGATGACGCTACCATCCCGGATATTGGAAACCTGGACTCCGCCGGCGATCTTCAATTTAGCTGCGTCATCCTTGCTGAGGGCGGAGAAATCGGCTCCCAGGGATTCGATGGCTGCCGTTTGCTGGCTAGCAAAGGATCCCAATTTATTTTTCAGGGCGGCCTCAGCCGTCATCTCGCGACCATTGCGGACATAGCTAATTTTCACCACATCGCCTGGTTTTTTGCGGGCAATTTGCTCTGCGAGTTCCGAACTGGTGCTCACGGACACGTCATTGACCTTAAGGATCGCGTCACCCTTCTTCAAACCTGCCTGTGCTGCGGCGCCCTGCGGGTCCACATCCGCGATCCAGACCCCATTTACGTCATCATTGATCCCAAGCTCTTTCTTTTTGGCGTCATCCAGTCCTTCCGGCGCCATGCTGATCCCCAGGTAACCTCTTTGAACGGAGCCATATTTCATAATGTCGCCAATTACCTTTTTCATCAGGTTGGACGGGATGGAATATGCATATCCGGCATAAGAACCAGTCGGAGAGGCAATGGCAGAATTGATTCCAATCAATTCGCCGTCCGTGTTAACCAGCGCCCCGCCACTGCTTCCGGGATTTACGGCCGCGTCGGTCTGAATAAAGGACTCGATTGGCGCTGAGCCTTCATGATTGATTCCCAGGTTGCGTGATTTGGCGCTGATGATCCCTTCGGTAACGGTTACGTCCAGGTTCAGCGGGTACCCGATGGCCAGAACCCATTGACCCAGACGGGCCTCGTCTGAATTTCCCATGGGCATGACGGGCAGGTCCTTGCCGTCAATCTTGATCAGCGCCAGATCAGTATTCGGATCGGTTCCGATGACGCGGGCTTTAAAATTTTTTCTATCGTTCAGGGTCACAATAATTTCTGTGGCTCCATTTATCACGTGGTTGTTTGTTACGATGTAGCCATCTGAACTGATAATGACACCGGAACCCGACGCGCGCTGGTCGGGCTGGCTAAATCCTTTTCCATTATCTCCAAAAAAATGCTTGAAAAAATCGTCCCCGAACATATCACCGAACGGATTTTCCTGCGGAGTCCTTCCCTGAACCTGCTTGAATTTGGTAACTGTTTTAATATGCACTACAACGGGCACCGCGGAAGCCGCAGCTTTTTCAAAGTCGACCGGTGTTCCCAATGATTTGCCGCCGTATGCCGTCCGCAGGCCTCCTGGAGTACTAGTGTCCTGCAGGACGCTGTTATGCACTTGCTGGTGGGAGTTTCCATAGAGTGCTGCTGCGCCGGCCATTACCGTTAACCCTACGGCCAGGAGCGCCCATTTAATTCCTTTTGTCATGACTATTGTTTTTAGTGATACCACCATTGTTTTTAGTGATACCACAAATATTGAATCCAATTCTGAACTATTTCTGAATGAAAAGGGTCACGTTGGGCAGAAGAAGGGCTAAAGTCCCGCATTTAGGCGGAATTAACTTTCTTTTGGCTTGTAAAGGCCGGAGTAAACCGAATACTGAAGCGGTGAAATCCATTTTGAAAATCGTATGAAAATATAAATTGGTTCATGTCACAAATCTTTTGCAGAATTTCCAATCCCAGACCAATGCTTGTAGGATCGGTGCTTTCTTTGTGGAACCGCAGGAAGACCTTTTGGGTATTAAGGGGCTCGGGCTTGCCCGTGTTGCTTATGCTTAGTTCTCCGTGTTCCAGCCGGATCACGATCCGGCCTTTAGTCACATTATGCCGAATGGCATTGGACAACAAGTTGCTCACGAGAATCTCCATCAATGTTCGGTTGGCTTGTACCGATATATCCTGAACCGTCTCTATTTCCAGGCTTATCTCCTTTTGAGCCACCTGGAAAGAATATTGCTCTGCAAGGTGCTCGATGAGCTCGCCCAGGGGTATTGTTTCCCTGCCCGGGAATTGATTATTGCCAATTTGCGTCAGCAGAATCAGGCTCCGGTTCAGCCGGGACATTCGTCCGCTGGCATTGGCCAGGTCCTCAATGAGCGCAGCCTGATCTTCGTTCAGGGGCTTGGTTTGCATCAACAATTCCAATTTGGATTGAAATACGGCCAACGGACTTTGCATTTCGTGGGATGCATTCTCGGCAAATTCCTTTTGGCTGAGGTAAGCCCGATGATCACGCTCCGTTAGTTGCTCGATCGCGAGGTTTAGGTCATTGAATTCCCGAATGGAGGATTTTTTCAGTTCCAGCCGACCCTGCTTGTCGACACGGTAGTCGTGCAGGCGCTTTAGAGTGTCGTAAAATGGCCTGAATATTCGCTGGGAAAGGATACGGTTCAGGAGGAGGGAGCCCAGCAAAAGGAATAGCAAAACGACCATTAATACAACGACGATCCGTTGCACCAAGGCGAATTTGTCGGCCAGGGAAGTTTTAATTTGAAGCCGGTAAAATTCGCGATTGACATAAAAACCCGAACTCAGCATCCGGGCCGGCAACCATTCGTTGGAAACGGAATCCATCAGCTCGACCGTCGAAATAGTGTCCCCGGCTTTGTCCGGTATGACGTGGCGATACCCGATGTCGTAGTTGTAGTAATGGATAACGCTATCCAAGTTATTGGTGAGCGATTCCCTCAGTCTGGGCAACAGAAGCGTTTTGGTAGTCAACAGGTTTTCATCAATGTTGGCCACCATCATTCGCTTCAACGCATAATAGAATACTGGAACTGCCAGGATCAACAAGATCACCGACAGCAAGAAATAGGAACCGACTATTTTTCTAAGCAGGCGCATTCCATTCAAATTTGTAACCCATACCATAGATCGCCTTGATATGATCTTCTGACCCCGCCGCACCGAGCTTTTTTTTCAGGTTCTTGATATGGGCGTAAATAAAATCAAAATTGTCAAAAATTACCGCATCGTTTCCTGATATCCGTTCGGCTATGGCGTTTTTGGAAATCACCCGGTTCTTGTTGGAAACCAGGTATAACAGCAATTCGTACTCCGTCCGGGTCAGGTCAACCGGGCGGTTTCCCACGGTCACCGTCTTTGCTGCCGTATCAATCAGAAGGTCGTCGACGGAAAGCACCCGTCTTCCGTCAAATCTCCGCCTTCTGATTACCGCCGCGATCCGAGCGCTCAATTCAGACAAATGAAAGGGTTTGGCCAAATAGTCGTCCGCTCCCAGATTTAGTCCCGCTATCCGGTCGTCGATCGAGTCTTTGGCAGAGATGATGATGACCCCGTCTGTTTTTTTATCTTCTTTCAGGGCTTTGAGTACTTGCAGGCCATTTCCATCGGGGAGAGAGATGTCCAGCAGGATACAATCATAATCAAAGGCATCAATGCGCGAAGTAGCGGATTTTAGATCCACGGCCACATCACAATGGTAATTTTCACCGGTGAGGTAGCTGACGATGCTCTTGCTTAGCTCTCTTTCGTCTTCAACCACTAAAATGCGCATGGACCTGGGTTTACCGCAAAAAAAGGTACAAAAACTGTACAGAATCTGAATTGGCCTTCCAGTCGAACGGTTCGGAGGCCAGCCCGTGGCCTTTTTTCCGCAGCATTTTGTCTCCGCCGCGGGTCATGGGCAGCTCCTCTTTTCAGGCTTTGTTTTTGCAGCAACCAAACACCGAGGATTTTGCCGGAGTTTAAGCAAAGAACTGGCTAACTTAGTTTGTCTAAATAGTCACCCATGATTTCCAGGAGGGTTTTCCTAAAGCAATCTTCAGTCTTAAGTGCAGCCGTTGCCTCCGGCCCGGCTTCCCTAATTGCAAGAGATCTTTCGATCGGAGCACAACTGTATACGGTGCGCGCCGAAATGGATAAGGATCCTGTCGGGACTTTGAAGCAGGTGGCGTCCATCGGCTACCGGCAAGTGGAAACCTTCCTCTTTGAGTATACAGACGGAAAGCTATGGGGACTAAAACCAGCCCAACTAAGCGCTGCCATCAAGTCCGCCGGCTTAACGACTCCCAGCGGACACTACCTGGGCTATAGCCTATTTTTGAACCCCCAGTGGACCGACCAGTGGAAAAAAATCATCGAGATCTCCAAAGAACTCGGTCAGGAATGGGCAATCATGCCCTGGATCGAAGAGCCCTACCGGAATGACCCGGATACATTCAAGAGATTGGTGGATTCTTTAAACAAGGCGGGCGAGCTCTGCAAGCAAAATCAACTGAAACTGGGATACCATGGCCATGATTTTGAATTCCAGAAATTCAATGGGATCACGGGGTATGAGCTATTGATCACCGGCACCGATCCCCAGCTGGTCAGTTTTGAAATGGACTTGTATTGGGTTACCAAAGCGGGATATGACCCGATCGCACTTTTTAAGCAATATCCGCATCGCTTTCCCCTTTGGCATGTAAAGGATATGGACCGTTCGGAAAAAAGATATTTTACCGAAGTCGGCAATGGGATGATCGACTTCAAAAAGATATTCAGCTATAAGGAAACGGCTGGCCTGCAACAATTTTTTGTCGAACAGGATTTCTGTCCGGGCTCGCCCTTTGACAGCTTGAAAAAAAGTTATGATTATCTGACCAAAAATCTGCTTCGATAATGCTCCGCATCTCCTTCCCTTAGATAATTTATAAATGATTGATAGTCACCTTATTGAGATATAATTTTGAATTGCAAGAAAAGCGTTGTGCTATGGATTGATGATGAGGTGCACAAAACCCTCGAGAAATGGGCTTCGGATGATTTTCGCAGGCTGAACGCCCAGATTGAGTGGTTGATCAGCCAGAACCTGAACCGATTGGAAAGATTGGACCCGGCAGAGAAGCCTGGGTTAGACCAGGAAAAATCAAGCCGGAGAAAGCGTGATTCTCCGGCTTGAGTCAGCTGGATTCGGCTTTCGCAGAGAAAATCAGAACGCTTTTTTCTCCTTTTCTTCGGCCTTTTGCATCGGATTGCCGCCTCCCGATTGGCCGCGAGCCTGTTGGCGGGCCTTGAATAGCTCAAATTTAGTCTGCTCGGGCATCTTAGGCCAGCTATTGTTAGTCACGTCAATGTCGGCCGTTTCCCGCATGGGGTCAAGACGGATGGCCGTTACTTCCTTATCCTTCACAAACACTTTGGTTATGTGATTTTCGTTTTTCCTCCAGACCTGTGCGGGGATGCGGGTGATTTCTTTGGAGCCGTCCTTATAGGTCCATTCGATGATGATGGGCATGACCAAACCTCCTTTGTTGCTGAACTGGAGCTCATAAAAATTCTTTCCCGCGGCACTGTCCAGCGTCGCAGCATCCACCGTCTCATCGGCCCGGTTTAGCAATTGAGGATACTTGGTTGTATCGTAAGGGGCAATGCCTCGGTCATATTTCCAGTAAAAATCGCGTAAACTCGTGTCTGCGTCGGTAAGGAACTGGATATTCTTGTCGTCCCGGTTCCTGATCTTCGACAGGTCTTCGAAAGCATTCACCTGCGGCTTGTCGACCGAGCGTTGAATGGATGTATCGCTTCGCTGGGGCCGGGGCAAATTGCTCGCCTTGAACCATTTTACCGAATCCAGGGAAATGTCGACGGGATTGATGCCGTAGAACCATCCACGCCAGAACCAATCCAAATTCTCTCCGCTCGCGTCGTTCATGGTCCGGAAGAAATCTGCCGGCGTGGGATGCTTGAAGGCCCAGCGTCTGGCATATTCCTTAAAGGCATAGTCGAATAATTCCCTACCCATGATGGTTTCCCGAAGAATATTCAGACCGGTTGCCGGCTTGGAATAGGCGTTGGGACCGAACTGCACGATATTTTCTGAATTGGTCATGATGGGTTCGAGCTGATCTTTGGGAAGTTTCATGTAGTCGACGATCGTATAGGCCGGTCCCCTGCGCGTGGGAAACTTGTTGTCGTAAAGCTCCTCGGTTAGGTATTCAACGAAGGTGTTCAACCCTTCGTCCATCCAGGTCCATTGGCGTTCATCGCTGTTGACGATCATGGGGAAGAAATTGTGCCCCACTTCGTGAATGACTACGCCCAGCATGCCGTACTTGGTGGCTTCGCTGTAGGTACCGTCTTTTTCGGTTCGGCCGAAGTTGAAGCAGATCATGGGGTACTCCATTCCATTGGAGGCTTCCACGCTTTGAGCGACCGGGTATGGATAGGGAATCGTAAAATGCGAATAGGTCTTGATGGTGTGGGCGACCACCTTGGTGGAGAATTTACGGTACAAGCCGTAGGCTTCCTTTGCGTAATAGCTCATGCACATGATCTTCTTACCTTCTATTCGCACCGGCATTGCGTCCCAGATGAATTTCCTACTGCTGCACCAGGCAAAGTCCCGCACACTGTCGGCCTTGAAAATCCAAGTCTTCGTTGCTTTGCTCTTATTGATCTCTTTGGCCTTGGCTTCGGACAAGGTGGTGATCTCCACCGGTTCCTTAGCGGTCTGGGCTTCCTGCCAACGGGCATAGTCGCCTGCGGGCAGGACCTGTGCGTAATTCTGGCAAACGCCGGTCGCACCGACCACGTGATCGGCAGGAACGGTCATTTGGACTTTAAATCGGCCAAAGGTTAGCGCGAATTCCCCCCGACCCGTGAATTGGTGGTTCTGCCAGCCTTGGAAATCGCTGTACACGCAAAGTCTCGGATACCATTGGGTCATGGTGAACAGGTAATTGCCGTCCTCCGGGAAATATTCGTATCCCCCGCGGCCGCCATATTTAAGCCGGTCGCTGATATGGTAGTTCCAAATCACGTTAAAAAGGAATTTCTGACCGGCCTTCAGCGGCACTGGCAATTCAATCCGCATCATCGTCTTGTTGATCGTGTAGGTCAGCGGCTTCCCCAGGCCGTCCGTCAATTTGACGATGTTCACCCCATAGTCATTGGGCTCCGTTTGCCGTTCCAAATTATCTAAGGCATTCAGGGGCATGGCGTCCCGCATCCGGCTGGCATCCTGGTAGTTGGCGTTCCGGCTCGAGCTGTGCTCGTTTTCATCCAGCTGCAGCCAGAGGTAAGTGAGCTCGTCGGGCGAATTGTTGTAATACGTGATCGCCTCCTGGCCCGACAAGCGTTGGTTGTTCTCGTCCAGGTTGCACCGGATATCATAATCGCAGCGCTGCTGCCAATACTTCGGACCGGGCGCGCCGCTGGCGGTGCGGTATTCGTTGGGTGAAGGCAGAATGGTGCCCAGTTGCTCAAAGTCGTTGGCATGATTTGAACTGGGGTTGTTCTGGCTGTTCTGACCCAGTACGACCAGGGACAGGCCCAGGCAAAGCGGAATGAAAACAGATAGTCCTCTCATGGTATGCTCAATTTTTCTATTTAGACTTTATTCCGTGCGCTGCCATGGCTTCCGGACCTAAACCCATCACGGAATACGCTGGACCGCCATGCGCAAAGAGGCGACCAGAATTAGACAGGAGGCCAACCGCACCCAAATCAGCCGCGGCATGCGGATAATCTGCACCAGAACAAATGAAACCAACAACACGATGGCCACGACCAGCAGCTGGGCCGCTTCTATGCCGGTATTGAACGCAAGCAAGTGCAGAACCAGACCTTCCTTTCCTTCCAGACTGAGAAAGGTGCTGGCATACGCAAGCCCGTGGATAAGGCCGAAGAAAAGGGCAAAAAAATAGATCAGCGGAAGCCTGGACGGATGCTCGACCTGATTCCTACGCTGGAACAGGTTGTTGACAGCCGTGGCTACAATGGTCAGCGGAATAAGAAATTCGATCCAGCGCACAGGGAAATGAACAAGCCCCAATCCGCTGAGCGCAAGCGTGCAGGAATGCCCGATCGTAAATGCGGTAACCAGCACAACCACTTTTTTCCAGTCCCTGATGAGGTATCGCAGGCAGAGCGCGGATACGAACAAAATATGATCCATGGCCTCCCATGTAAGAATATGTTCCGTTCCGAGCTGGAAATAAAGTGAAAATTCCTGCATACCGTCAGGTGTTCAAAATTATTCAGACTTTTGTTTCCCAGGAAAAGAAATGTTAAATGGTCAAATCCCCGGCTAAATGGATGTACGTGGCTTCCGTCCTTTGTTTTGGAACGCCGATGCGCAGCCCGAAGGTAACGAAGCCAGCCATTCACCCTTTTTATGTAAGTGTTACGGAAATAAAGCACAATGCACCGGATAAAATCCTGGAAATAAGCTGCAAGATTTTCACCGACGACTTCGAGCGGACGCTCGAAAAGGCCTTTCACACCAAAGTCGACCTGACCATCCTCAAGGACAACAGCGAGACCGAAAAATTCATTGCCGAATACATTCCCGCCCATCTCCAGATCCGCGCCGATGGCAAATTGACCGTCCTCCAATACGTAGGAAGCGAAAAAGAAGCGGAAGCTACCTGGAGTTATTTCCAGGTATCATCGATACCCGCCATCCGCCAAATCGACGTCGTCAACACGCTGTTGTACGAGATGTTCGACGCCCAAATCAACATCATGCATGTTACGGTAGGAGGCTTGCGTCAGAGCACCAAAGTCAGTAACCCGGAGTCGAACGCGAAATTTGTTTTTTGACCCCTGGTAAGCGGAAACGGGAAAGCCAATCCCAAGGATCGGTCAGCGCCGTAAGACACTAGGAGAGCTCAACTCAACCGGGGAGCGGAAACCAGGACTTTGTCGATGCGCTGGTTGTCCATGTCTACGATTTCAAAGCGGAACCCTTTCCAGCTGAGATGGTCTCCCGTTTTAGGTATGCGCTCGAGCTGATGAAGGATAAATCCAGCCAACGTATCGAATTTATTCCCTTCGTCCGCCTGCCAGTCCGCTTTATCAAAATGGGCCAGGAAGTCGTAAAAAGGAATCTGAGCATCTACCAGGTAGCTTCCATCCTCTCGTTGGATGATTTCAGTTTCCGTTGAATGAGGTTGGGGAATATCGCCGATGATCGCCTCCAAAATGTCATTCAGGGTTACCATACCCGAGAGGCTGCCGTATTCGTCGACTATGAAACAACAATGGTATTTGGATTGCCGGAATTGTTCCAGCACCGGGTAAGTTTTATTGTTTTCGGGCACATACAACACCGGCGTCATCAGGTCCTTCAGCGGCCTGGTTCCATGGGCGGCATACAGGTCCTTGATGGTAACCATTCCCCGGATATTGTCTACCTGTCCGGCGCAAACCGGATAAACGGAATGAGGTTCCTGCAAAATCTTAGACCGTACGGTCTCGTCCTGATCCTGGAGGTCAAGCCATACAATATCGTTTCGATAAGTCATCAGCGAAGTAATGTTTCGATCTCCCAGGTGAAACACCCGTTCAATAATCTCCTGTTCCGCCGCCTCGATGGTCCCCTGTTCGGTTCCCTCATTAATGATTGCCTTTATTTCCTCTTCCGAAACATTGCTCGTGTGGGAAGGCTTCAGCGGAAACAGGCGGAAGAAAAGGTTGCTGCTGCCATTGAGCAGGGAAACGATGGGATATCCAATCCGGGATAACAAGCGCATTGGCCTGGCCACAAAGCGAGCGATCCGTTCCGAGCGAAGCAACCCGATGCGCTTTGGAATCAATTCTCCGAAAATGATTGACAAGTAGGTTACGACGATCACGATCAAAGCCGTGGAAACGCCTTCGGAGTATTTCTTCAGTGAGGCAATACGGGCGATAAAGGGTCTAAGTTCAGCACTGAATTTTTCGCCGGAGTACAAGCCGATCAAAATGGCGATTAAGGTTATGCCAATCTGAGCCGTAGAAAGGAATAGCTCAGGATTTTCGGTAAGTTCCAATGCGGCCTTGGCTTTATCATCGCCTTTTTCCGCCAGACTTTCCAGCCAGGTTTTTCTTGCAGATACCAGGGCGATCTCAGCCATTACGAACAGGCCATTAACGAAGATCAAAAGGAGTAATATGAAGATTTCCGCTAGGTTCATGAGGTTTTCGGAAATAGCGATCCGTATTGACCGCGGAAAAACAGGCTAATCCCGTAGCCAATCGAACCCCCTAGGCTAAATCCTGCCAGGACGTCGAGTGGATAGGCCAGGCCCAGATAGATCTGCGCATAGGCGACAACCAGGGGCCAAAGAAAAAGCAATGCCCACCAGCGGCTGGTTTTTTTGAGCGTATAAAAGGAAAACAATGCCCATGCGGTCAGGTTTCCGGCCGCTGCAGAAGGAAAACTTGATCCCGTCGGGCAATATTCCAATACTTGCCGCACCGGTAGGCCAAAACTGGCTGAGCAAGGAGGTTCACGCAGAAGCAGGCTTTTTAGCAGATACCCGCAGGCAAGGTCGCTCACCACGACCGTCATGCCCAAGGCGAAGCACCAAATCCATCCTTTTCGCCGAAAATGAAAAATGGCAAAGGTTATCAGAAACAGATACAGGGGAATCCCGACGGTCGATTGCCTCAGCAGGGGGGCAAGGCCGTCCCAAAACGGACTAGCCCAACGCTGGTTGATTCGGTAGAGTAGCCATTGATCAAACGATATGCCCATGGGGAAAATGGCGATTGAGGAGAAAGCGGGTGGCCGGAGTTCTCAGGCAACCTGTTCCTCGCCCGAACCCTGGTAAGCCCAAAAACCCTGCCGGGGGATCCGGCAGGAAAAAATTCCCTGCTCCGCTTAGGCGAACGCGCGACCTTATCCCAAAGCGTTGCCCATCTCCAGACCGGCCATAAAAGTAATCATTTGACCGATCGCCAAGCCAATCCTTCTAAACCATTTGGGGAACACATTCTCCCTTGTTCTGAAATAATTCGCCCTCTCCAACTCACCATATTGACCTCGATTCCGTGGGGATAGTCAGGGAGAATTCAGTGTCAATCGGCCAGGCGGTTGCAATAATTTTTGTAGCTTCCAGACCAAATGAACTTTCATGAAAAATGCCTTCCTGACTATTTGCCCGCTTTTCCTTTTTGCCTTTTTCGCCCAAGCCCAACTCACCAATACCCGGTGGAAAGGACAAATGATGATTCCTTCCCCCAATGAGGTAATTCTGGATTTCCGGATAGACACGGTATATTTATTCGTTTTGCCCGATAGCCAGCTTGTTGAAACCATGATCTATAGCAGGAAAGACAGCATCATTACCCTGACCAAAGTCAGCGGCCACAGCCCCTGCGATGAGACTCAAGTGGGAAAATACCAGGTCAGCTGGAAAGACGACAACCTACACATGCTGCCAACCAACGACCCTTGCGAATCGAGGTTCAACGCTTTCATAGATGCCCCCTGGACCAAATTGAATTGACCTGCAACTTCGATCGATCGGAAAAATTCAAAGACATTTATTGGCTAGGCGCCAGGAGCTCAATCCGGGATATAGAGTGCTTCGCTGTTGAGCCGCTTAAGTTTACCTTCCAAAAGGGTCTTCTCGGAGGCAGACTCAGTAAGGGCAATCGCCTGATCAAGATATCTGCTGGCTATTTCCCGCTCATTAAGCTGGGCGTAAAGTTCACCCAGGGTTGCAGGGAGTAAGTAGTAATTCGCCAACAAATGTATATCCGGGATTTCTTCGATTGAGCGGATCGCCCGCAAGGGTCCATGAACCCGGCCAATGACAATTGCTCGGTTTAGGGCAATGATCCGAGTGGGCTTCATGGCGTATAGCAAGTCATAATAGCGCAGAATATTCGGCCAATTCGTTTCCGAATACGTGGGTGCGGTGCAGTGTTCGCAGGCGATGGCTGCTTCCAGGTGATAACTGCTCAACTCAATGCCTTCCGCCGAACGCCCCAGGCATTCCATTCCTTTTTGAATCAATTCCTTATCCCAGCGGTTTCGGTCTTGAGCCGGGAGCAAAAGAATATGGCCCTGATCGTCCTGCCTCGAATGACTCCGGGCCTCTATCAGATACATTAGACCCAACAGGGCCCATACCGGCGGGGTGCTGGTCAGCGCGTTTTGACTCAGCAGGCGGGTGAGTCGTATCGCCTCTTCGATCAGGTCCGAGCGGATCAGGTCTTCGTGGCGGGTGGAATTGTAGCCTTCATTGAAGAGCAGGTAGATTGAAAGCAGCACGTTTTCGAGGCGCTCAGCGAGCAGATGCCGGGGAGGGATCTCAAAGGATATTTTCTGCTCCCGGAATGCCAACCGGGCGCGATAAAGTCTCTTTTCGATATTGTCCGGCTGGGTGAGAAAAGCCCTGGCTATCTCCCCAACGCTGAATCCGCAGAGGCTGCGAAGGATCATGGCCACCTGTGATTCGGAAGAGAGCGCCGGATGGCAGCAAATAAACATCATCCGCAGCAAATCGTCGTCTATATCCTTGGTACTCAAAAGCTCATCCAGGGTTTGCGACAAAGTGTATTCGGATTGGAGCAGGTAGGCGACCTCCGGATCAAATGTCTTTTTCCTTCTGTCGCGCCGAATGATATCCAGGGCCTGGTTCCGGGCCACTTTGAATAGCCAGCCGGTTGGGTTTTGGGGAACCCCTCGGATTTTCCACAGTTCCAGGGCCTTCACCAAGGTATCTTGAACGACGTCTTCCACCAGCTCGAAGTTGTGCGCCCCGAAGACTTTGGTTAATACGGAAACCAGCTTGCCCGCCTCATGGCGGAACAAATGGTCTACAGTCAGGGGTATGGTTTGAGCTGAATCCATGGAAGCCGGCTTTACCCTTTAGGCAGAACGGATTTCCATCCGTCTTAGCGTTTTTTGGGGGTCTTTTTCTTTCCTTGCTTGGGTGGCAGGGTTAGCCCATAGTCCAAGGCCAGTTGGAGCAGGCTCTTCAAGCGAAGGGACTGGGAAAGGACATCGGCCGGGACGACGATATATTCTTTCATCGGCCTGCCCGGCATCGGCTCAAAGAGAATTGCCTTGTTTTTCAGCCAGCCTTCGCGTTGCACCGGGTCCAGGCGGACGATGCAGGAATTCCCATGGATCCCGCAAATCATGTTTCCGTTTACAAAAGCAGCAGGAAAACCAAACAGACTTCGCTTTTCCAGCCGTTGATCTTCCGGCAATGCCGAGTCAAACAGGTCGATCAGGGATTGCGGGGCTTTTTGCAATTTCATACTAACAGAAGGAACCCCGCCCGCTTCCGGGCAGAGCCATGATTACATGTTCATTTCCATGATCTCCCGCACTTCTACGCTGCCGCCATACTCAAAGGAGGGGCACCCTTTAGACATATCTACGGCGTCCTCCAGGTTTTCTGCCTTGATCAAAAAATAGCCGCCAATGATCTCCTTCCCTTCGGCGAAGGGTCCGTCGGTGATCTTCTTTTGTTTTCCTGCGACGACCTTTCCATCCCGCTGTAAGGGTTGTCCGGCAACATATTTTCCTTTTGCGGCAATCGAATCGATCCATTCTTTCCACTTAGCCAAGCTTTGCTGCATGCGCTCTGGGGACTGCATTTCTTCCGGCGGAGGATCGCTTCCCCGGAACACGAACATAAACTCTTTCATGTTTTTGATTTTTAACGATTAATTGAACGGCGGAACAAGCATTGACGAACCCTCGCCGTCAATCCGGACAAACCGGAATGTTTTTTCTGGTTTACCCAGGCATTTGCTAGGACTTGGGGAAGTTCGGGCTGGCTTTAACTTCCTCAATTTGCAAAGTATGCCTGGCACAATGGCCTGCTATGAGCAACAGGCCTTGGTAGATATCCATGGTTCCGAAGACGGGATGCATAATAAAATGATCCTTCACATCATCCTGGGTGGTCTCCAGATAGGAAATCGTGGAATCCCTGCGCAATTCAAAGGATTTCAGCGCATCCTCACTATTGGCAAATTTACCTACGGGCCGGAGGGGTTCCGGCGCATTGAATTTTTTGCTTCGGTCCGTGACTGCCTGGATGAGTTGGTCATTGCTAAATTTCATAGTGCTGCGCTTGGAGGGATCTGCCGGCTGGCGCAACATCATCTGCTCGTATTGCCAAATGTAGGTTTCTGCCAGGGCGATGTGTTCCAGGCATTGGGCAATTGACCAGCGGGTGGAATCTACCCGATACTGGAGCTGATTTTGGGAAAGGCCTTTCACGTCGGCGAACAGCTTGGCCTTGGTCTGTTTGAAATAGGATACCGCATAATCCCGGTCTGCCTTGGTCATGCCCTCGTCTTTGGGCGTCTGAAAACTAAAAAGTAGCCCGCATAGTGACAGTAGAAGAATGTTTTTCATATCTGATTGTTTAGGTTCAATGGTTGATACACCCAATATCAGACTTTTTTCGAAATCTGAAGCATTATCTTCCGGTTGCATATTTTGTCGACCGCCCTCCCGAATGAGGACCCAAGCGCGCCATTTGATAATCTGCCTGACAACCAATATTTTTGCTGCGCTTAAATTCAGCCATGAGACAAATTGCACTGCGTGAGGCCCTTCGAGAGGCGATGAGCGAAGAGATGAGGAGGGATGAACGGGTTTTTTTAATGGGGGAGGAGGTTGCCGAATACAATGGCGCATATAAAGTTAGCCAAGGCATGCTGGATGAATTCGGCCCCAAACGGGTGATTGATACCCCCATTTCGGAACTCGGTTTTACCGCCATCGCAGTAGGCGCGGCGCAGAATGGTCTCCGCCCCGTGGTTGAATACATGACCTGGAATTTCGCGGCGCTGGCTCTTGACCAGATCCTGAATACCGCGTCGAAAATGCTGGCCATGAGCGGCGGCCAGTTAGGCTGCCCCATCGTCCTGAGGGGGCCCGGCGGCTCCGCCGGTCAGCTCGGGGCGCAGCATTCGACCGCTTTTGAAAATCTCTACGCCAATATACCAGGTCTAAAGGTAGTATCCACTTGTGATCCCTATGATGCGAAAGGATTGCTAAAGCAATGCATCCGCTATGAGGAAGATCCGGTCATTTTCATGGAAAGTGAAGTCATGTATGGGGAAAAGGCTGAAGTGCCTGTGGAAGAATTCTATATCGAACTGGGCAAGTCTGCGATAAAAAAACAAGGCAAAGACCTGACGATCGTGTCCTATAACAAGGCCATGAAAATTGCGCTGGCTGGGGCTGCCGAGCTAGAAAAAGAAGGAATTCAGGCAGAGGTAATTGATCTTCGGAGCATCCGTCCGCTGGACTGGATGACGGTGCTGGAGAGCGTGAAGAAAACAAACCGCCTGCTGATCGTGGAAGAGCAATGGCCCTTTGGATCGGTGTCTTCCGAATTGACCTATCACATTCAAAAGGAAGGATTTGACTGGCTTGATGCCCCAATCCACCGCCTGACTTCCGCCGACGCCCCCCTGCACTATGCACCCAACTTGGTGGCATTGGCCTTACCGGATGCTGCTAGAACCGTCAAAATAGCCAAAGAGCTGATGTATTTAAGAAAATAAGTTCGATAACCTGCAAATTCATGAACTCCGTGCGCTGGAAACATTGACCTAAATTGCCCTTTCCTTCAATTTTCCGCAATGAAAAGAATGTTGGTTTTGCTTGCGCTGGGCTTGGTGGGTATTTACGCCGGCGCACAGACCGGGTATACCCCCAGTCAGGACAATTTGCTCGCCAGAAAATGGTTCGACAGCGCCCGGTTCGGGATGTTCATTCACTGGGGTGCATTCAGCGTGCTTGGAGCCGGAGAATGGGTGATGAATGACCGGAATATCCGGGTGAACGAGTATCGCCGGCTCCTGGACATTTTCAATCCCCAGGCTTTTGATGCCGACCAATGGGTAGCTACCGCCAAAGCTGCAGGCATGCAGTACATCACATTGATCACCCGGCATCACGATGGTTTCAGCAATTGGGATACCCGGCAGTCAGATTGGAAAATTACCAATACGCCTTGGGGCAAAGACGCGCTGCGCTTGCTGGCGGACGCTTGTCACCGGCAGGGCATCCGGCTGTTCGTATATTATTCGTTGCTCGATTGGTACCGGTCGGATTATCAATATGAAACCGGGCGCACGGGCCACGGTACGGGACGGACAGGGAAAAGCGACTGGAATAGTTATATCCGGTTCATGAAGGCCCAACTGACCGAATTGCTTACCAACTATGGGGATATCGCAGGGGTCTGGTTTGACGGATTCTGGGACCAGTTGAACAATGACATGGACAAGGAACAGCCTTCCAAAGTCGACTGGCATATCGACGAGATCTATGCGTTGATTCACCAGCTGCAACCCCACTGCCTGATCGGAAATAACCATCACCGAAATCCGCTGCCCGGAGAAGATTTCCAAATGTTCGAAAAAGATTTGCCGGGCGGAAATAGCACCGGATTCGGGGGAGCGGCGGTCTCCCGGTTACCGCTGGAAACCTGCGAGACGATCAATAATTCCTGGGGATTCAATATAACTGACCGAGTGTACAAGTCGGTGAAGGACCTGGTTCAGCTGCTCGTGCGATCGGCTGGTTATGGAGCTAATCTGCTGCTCAATATCGGGCCGATGCCAAACGGAGTCATTCAGCCCGAGTTCCGGGATCGACTGGCCGGGATGGGTGAGTGGATAAAAACAAACGGAGTCACCATTTATGGCACTGCGGCCGGCTTCACGCGGCCTGGTGAATGGGGAGCGGTTACTCAGAAAGGCAATACCTGTTACCTGCACGTTTTTCAGGCGCCCGATCATAAACTTTTTCTTAAAGTTCGCGGCAAACTGCTGTCTGCAAAATTCTTTGGGTCCAAAAAACCAGTCCGCTGGACTGCCTTACCCGATCAGTATGTTATGTTTGACCTGGGCGGCGAGGATTTGGATCCGATCGATACCATTGTAGAAATCGAACTGGCCCAAAAATGAAAGTTCCGGAGGGCTAACCTCCGGAAGTCAAATAGATCCGTTCGCTGAATTAGTGTGCGGAATTGACTGCGCTGTTCAGGATCAAAAGAGACAGGTAGACAAAACCGACGAGAACGCTTCCCAGGATCGTAAGCTTAATATATACCTTATGGGGGGGATTGTCGAGCAATTTGAAGTCCTGCTTCATAGGAATGAATTTTTGGATTAATAAAGGGTTTAAACGGATTACGGATTCATTGCAAGATAATATCCGCGAAAGACTCATACAAGGGAGTTTTACGAATTCTGAATTCGGAATTTTACGATAGTTTTCGTATAGTTCATTAATAATCAACCATCCATAAGAATGCATTAAATGGCTATTGGCTAGTGCTAGGCCAAGAGTCCATATGGGAGTAATCCATCCCGGCAGCCGGGCAATCCGTATTTTTGAACTCCACCGGGCCGGAGTGACCCGAATAATTCATTCCGTAAAGGCCTAACCGCATATGTCCAGCATTCTCATTATCGATGATGAAAAAGCAATCCGCAAGACCCTGGGCGAAATCCTTTCCTATGAAGGGTACAAACTGGAAGAGGCTGGGGATGGAGAAGAGGGCCTGAAAAAATTCAAGGAAAAGGAGTACGATGTCATTTTGTGTGACATCAAAATGCCCAAAATTGACGGAATTGAATTCCTGGAACGAGCCAAAGAAACGAATCCCGATATCCCCATCATCATGATCTCCGGTCATGGAACGATTGAGACGGCTGTCGAGGCCGTGAAAAAGGGGGCCTACGATTACATTTCCAAGCCACCGGACCTCAACCGCCTCCTGATCACCATTCGCAATGCGATGGACAAAACCAGCCTGGTCGCTGAAGCGAAAGTGCTGAAGCGCAAAGTCAGTCGCATGCAGGAGATGGTGGGGAATTCCGCTCCGATCATAAAAATCAAAGAAACCATTGAAAAGGTCGCGCCTACGGAAGCGCGGATCATGATCACTGGCGAGAATGGCGTCGGTAAGGAGCTGGTGGCTCGCTGGATACATGAAAAAAGCAACAGGGCCGCCGGTGCATTGATCGAGGTCAACTGCGCCGCGATACCCGGCGAACTGATCGAAAGCGAGCTCTTTGGGCATGAAAAAGGTTCATTTACCTCGGCCTTGAAACAGCGCATCGGAAAATTCGAGCAGGCGAATGGTGGCACGTTGTTCTTGGACGAGATTGGTGACATGAGTCTGAATGCCCAGGCCAAGGTCCTCCGCGCCCTTCAGGAAGGAAAAATCACGCGCGTTGGGGGGGACAAGGACATCAATGTAGATGTTCGCGTAATTGCAGCTACCAACAAGGACTTGCTCCGGGAAGTGGAGGAAAAAAGCTTCCGGCTTGATTTGTACCATCGCCTCAGCGTAATCATCATTCATGTACCGTCACTGAACGAACGAAAAGACGATATCCCCGTCCTGGTGGATCGCTTCCTGACAGATATTTGCGCCGACTACGGGATTGCAAAAAAAACAGTGGAAGATGATGCCATTCATGCCCTGCAACAATACAATTGGAGCGGGAATATCCGTGAATTGCGCAATGTGGTCGAGCGGCTGGTCATACTTTCCGGCAAGACCATCAAATGGGACGATATCGAAAGCTATGTGCTTCCCAAGAAGTGATTGCTCTGAGCTTTCCGGGTAAAGATCCAATTTGGGTCAGTCCTCCGTAATATTTTCTGGGTCACGACGACTAATTTGCCTGGATATTTGCTGCCCCGTCCGCTGAAATATTTTAGCAAAACTTTGGTATGCAATATTTTGGCAGCAATTTTTTAACGGTAATTTTGCCGGAATTTTAAAACCGCCTGCATGTCTGTCCACCAGATCCTGGTTCTTTTGCTCATCTCCCTGATCTTTTTCATCCTTCCTTCGCCAGGATTGTCCATGATGTTCAGAAAAGCGGGAATTCCTGGTTGGAAGGCTTGGGTACCCCTGTACAATACTTGGGCCATGCTCGAGCTGGACCAACGTCCCAAATATTGGTTTTTCCTGCAATTCATACCTATTGTCGCGTGGTTTGTTACCCTGGCCATATTGGTTGACTTTGTCAAGACCTTTGGCAAGTTCCGGTTCTACCAGCACGTCCTTACCGTCTTCTCAGCAGGGCTCTATTTCATTTACGTGGGTTGGAATCCGGCAGACAAATATTTGGGGCCTGCGGCCGTGAAAGCCCACAAGAAATCAACGGCCAGGGAATGGGTCGATGCGGGGGTCTTTGCCGTGGTCGCGGCGACCTTGATCCGTACCTTCATATTTGAAGCCTACACGATCCCGACCCCCTCCATGGAAAAAACCTTGCTGGTCAACGATTTTCTCTTCGTCAGCAAGTTTAGTTATGGACCGCGAATCCCCAATACTCCCTTGGCGGTACCATTCGTTCATCACACTCTGCCCTTTATCAACTGGCGCTCTTATGTGGAGTGGATAAAAATTCCCTATACCCGCTGGTTTCCAAGCCGGGTTACGCGCAATGATGTCGTGGTTTTCAATTTTCCCGCCGGCGATACCGTCATCAACCGGGATGAGTTCCAGTCGATCCAGCCTTATTATGATGTCATCCGAATGTTGGGGCATGGCGACCCCAATGCGGGTCGTCAGATTGTGCTGGATGATCCCGATCAGTATCCCCTGGTCATCCGGCCTGTGGACAAACAGGAAAACTACATCAAGCGATGCACCGGGGTAGCCGGGGACACGCTGCAGATTCGCAACCAGGTGGTATACATCAATGGTCAAGCTTCCGTTTTTCCACTCAATTCCGAGACTTACTACAATGTGACTACCGGCGGACAGCCAATGGACGAGACGGTAATGAAAGATGAATATGACGTCGACGTAAGCAATACCGATGAATTGCAGCAGACCGGCAGCACCAATCAATATCAGATGCTGCTGACCCAAAGGGCCAAGGAAAAAATGCTCGGAAATGGGTTCGCTAAAAAGATTGCCCCGGTAATCGACAGTAGCGAGGACGTGTATCCGTATGATGCCTGGCGCAACTGGACCCGGGACAATTACGGGCCGATCTGGATTCCAAAAAAGGGGGCTACCCTAACTTTGACGCCCTTCAATTATTCCCTATACGAACGGGCGATCCGGGTGTACGAACACAATAAACTCGAAAGAATAAACGGAAAGATTTACATTAATGGAAAGGAAACCAACCAATACAGCTTCCAGATGGACTATTATTGGATGATGGGAGATAACCGTCACGGCTCCCAGGATTCCAGGTATTGGGGCTTTGTGCCGGAAGACCATGTAGTGGGCGAGGCCTGGCTTATTTGGATGAGCTGGGATAAGGGCGTCCGCTGGAGCCGGCTGTTTCGCCGAATCAAATGATTCACTTCTAATCAATTGCCTATCCATCCGCCCTGGGTTGGTTTTTTGTTTTCTCCATGGAACAGCACGAATACCGATTACCGTATTCTGTCTTCGATTCCCGTGCGGAGCTTCCCGGGCCCGAAGGATGGTTGCTGGAAGAAGCAGGCCAATATGCAATGCGCGCCTACGCGCCGTATTCGGATTTCCAGGTCGGGGCCGCAGCTCGCTTGCGGAACGGGAAAATTGTCGGCGGAAGCAACCAGGAAAATGTGTCCTTCCCGGCCGGCCTTTGCGCAGAACGGGTGCTGCTCTCCGCCATTTCCTCTATTTACCCGGGGGTAGCGATCGAAATAATCGCCATCACCTACCGGTATCCAAAAGGAAAAAGCGATCATCCGGTTTTTCCCTGCGGTATATGCCGGCAATCCCTGCAGGAATATGAGCAGGCATTGCAGTCGCCCATCCGCCTGCTGCTTGCCGGGGCATCGGGCCAGGTTTGTCTTATCGAGCAAGCCGGCTGGTTGCTTCCATTTGGCTTTGGCGCAGCGGAACTTCGCAGGGGACGCTAACAGGTAAGTCTCAAATTGGAAAGCGCATAACCCACACAGGTCAGAACCCAGCCTTCTTTCAGATCCTTTTCCGTCAATACTTCGTTGTTGGTCATGAATACCTCACCAGTCAAGCGCCTAGCTGCACAACTCGAACAGCGACCCGATCGGCAGCTGTAGGGCAGTTCGATGCCATGGTCCAGCGCCGCCTGAAGCAAATTGGTCGGATAGGCCGCATGAAACCGGAAGCTGCGACCTTGATATTCCAGGAATATTTCACGGCGCTCTGAGCTTAGGCCATGAAGGGCTGGGGGAGGGAGGGGGGCATCCACTGCAAAGTTTTCCTTACGGATTTGGTCTTCGGTATACCCCAGCAGCCGCAATGTGAAAGCGGCCATGCGCATCCATGCGCCAGGTCCGCAAAGAAAAAAACTAACGGGTTGATCGTTCCGGCGGGTAGCAGCAATGATTTCCTCCAGCAGCTGGTTGTTCAGGCGCCTGGGCGAATGCAGTGGATCAATGGGTTCGCTCAGCAAATGAAACGTGCGCAGATGGCCGGGATAACTTTGAGCGAGGTTGTGCAGAGGCCCGGCAAAGAGAATAGTCCGCTCGTTGTGGTTTTGGTAGATCAGCACCGATGTGGCGCCTGGCTCATCGGCCATTACCGTTTTTAGCAGGGAAAAAATAGGTACGATGCCGCTGCCCGCTGCAAGAAAATAGATCTGCCGCGGTGACGGCGGATCTGCGACCAGGGTGAACCGGCCCATGGGTGGCAGGGATAGCAACGAATCTCCCGGCTGGACTTTATCCAGGAGCCAGCGGGATATTTCGCCGTTGACAGTCCGCTTGACCGTCAGGTTGAGGTACTTATCGATCCCGGGTGCCGATGAAAGGGAATAACTTCTCCGAAGTTCGCCCTGGCGGCCTGCAAAGACCAGGGTAATAAATTGGCCTGCTTCATAAGCCAGGGGCTGTTCGGCAGGATACAGCGAAAAGGTGGCTGCTGCTTCAATTTCCGGGATCACGGACACCACGCGCAAATGAAGGCGGTCCATGCGGTAAGGTAAGAACAATTCTTCTCCGCAGATTTGCCTGGATCAGCCGGTTTGGAAAATTTGCTCAAAGGAAGACATCAGAATAGGGTTTGGATGCCGTACATGATCTTGGCTTCGTGCTCGAGCAGCCATTTTTTCCTCCAGATGCCGCCGGCATATCCCACCATATCATTTTTTGATCCGACCACGCGGTGGCAGGGTACAATGATGGCGATATTGTTTTTTCCATTCGCAGAGGCTGCCGCGCGGATCGCTTTTGCATCTCCCAGCCGGCGGGAGAGTTCCAGGTAGCTGATCGTTTTACCGTAGGGGATTCCAATCAGTTCATCCCACACTCTTTTTTGAAATGCAGTGCCTTCCTGGTGCACTGGAAAATCAAATTGCTTTCTTTCGCCGTGAAAGTATTGGATCAGCTGTTCAATACACTGGATGAGGGTCTGGGAATATTTGCGTTTGTGGGAATCCCCGGGCGGTTTTTCAATCCGATCGATGAAAACGATTTCGCTGATGTATTGCTCTGTCCCGGAGATCCTCAGCAATCCCAGGGGTGATTGATAGTAACTGGAAAATAATTCATCGGTACCCATGCGCTTGGCGGCTTCCCCGCAAGGGGCAAATATACCAAAGTAGCCAGCATGGAAATCAGCGGGCGCCACTCGGTTATCAAGCGGTTTCTGGCGACCCCATCGGACGCGATGCATTCCATTATCCCAGTGCAGGATGACGGTTAACCGACCCGAGAACCATTGAACACCTTCCTTTCTGGTGCTAGCAGGACCACCGAGCCCGGGTCAGCGTAGACGCCCAATACCAGGCACTCGCTGACGAAGTCCGCAATTTTTTTGTTCGGAAAATTCAGAACGGCAGTAACCTGCATGCCAACCAGTTGATCCCGATCATAGAATCGGGTAATTTGTGCCGAGGATTTCCTGATCCCGAATTCACCGAAATCGACCGTCAGTCGATACGCCGGTTTTTTGGCTTTTGGAAAATCACTAACTTCCGTTATCGTTCCAACGCGGATCTCCAATTTTTCGAAATCTTCCCAGGAAATGAGCATGCTTAGGTTTTCACCAATTTACTCAATAAACTAAAAACAAAAAGATCATGACACGTACAGCGATGGCCGAATGGCAGGGTTCGGGAAAGGAGGGTAAAGGCCAGGTATCAACGCAAAGCGGCATTCTCAAGAAAACACAATACTCGTACAAGTCGCGGTTTGAAGAGGGTCCGGGGACCAATCCGGAAGAATTGATTGCCGCGGCCCACGCCGGATGTTTTGCGATGAAGCTGAGCTTTGTGCTTCAGGAGGCCGGTTTCACGGCGGACAACCTCGAAGTTAAAGCAGCCGTTACGTTGGATAACGGTTCCATAACCAGCTCTGCCCTCCAATTGAAGGCCAAGATTCCCGGAATCAGTGAACAGAAATTCAAAGAATCGGCGGAAGACGCCAAGGCGAATTGTCCTATAAGCAAATTGCTGAATACGAACATTACGCTAGATGCTTCGTTGGTATAAGGCAGGCTCCTTCCAGTGAAAACAGCATTTTCCCCAGGGCTGCCCGGATATCAGCGGGGATAAAAAGATGTGTTTTTTGTTCCTAAACCTGTGCATTGCGTAAATTACCGCTGGTTATTAATGAACCTATTGCTTCACTAAAACAGATTGGAATGAAAAGAAGGATAGAGAAGGAGCTCTCCCGGCGCGCTTTTTTGAAGAATTCTTCGTTGGCAGCCGGCAGTTTTTTTATTGTACCCCGGCATGTTCTGGGCAGGGGTTTTGTTGCACCCAGCGACACCCTGGTCATTGCCGCGATCGGAGCTGGTGGAAAGGGCGCCGACGACATCGATCATTTTTCGAAGAGCGGAAAGGGGCAAATCGCGTTTCTCTGCGACGTGGACGACCGCCAGGCGGTTGATTCCCGAAAGAAATTTCCCCAGGCCAAATATTACAAAGACTTCCGCGAAATGCTGGTTCGCGAGGGAAAGACCATCGATGCGGTCTCCGTCTCTACCCCGGATCACACCCACGCCGTTGCGGCCATGGCGGCCATGCAGCTAGGGAAGCACGTGTATGTACAAAAGCCGCTTACGCACGATATTTATGAAGCCCGGATGCTGACCCAGGCGGCTCACCGTTTCAAAGTGGTGACCCAGATGGGCAATCAGGGAGCCAGCGGAGACGGAGTGCGTCAATTGCAGGATTGGTTCAATGCCGGAGTCATCGGGGATGTTCACACCGTTTATTGCTATACGGATCGTCCGATCTGGCCCCAGGGTATTGGCCGGCCGGGCTCGCCTTCTCCGGTCCCCTCAGAACTGGACTATGACCTTTGGCTGGGAACTGCCCCGCAGAAAAGCTATTTTGAAGGCATGCTGCCATTCAATTGGCGAGGCTGGTGGGATTACGGCACCGGGGCTTTGGGCGATATGGCTTGTCATATCATGGCTCCCGCTTTTGCCGTCCTCGGGCTGGGTTATCCCAGCGCGGCGGAATGCAGCGTTGCAACCCAGTACATACAAAATTGGCAAAGCGCTTATTTCCCCGATAGTGGTCCCTTGGCCTCTCATATCACGTTGAGTTTTCCCGGAAAGGATGGCAAGCCGCAAATCCAGCTGCACTGGATGGACGGAGGCATCCAGCCTTCACGGCCGGATGAGCTTTTGCCCAACGAAACCATGGGAGACGGCGGGAACGGCACCCTGTTTTATGGTACCAAGGGCAAAATGATGTGCGGAACATACGGAATTGACCCTAAATTGCTTCCCACTTCGCGAAGCAAGGAAGTGCAGGTCCCACAAACCGTAGCGAGAGTTCCTGGCGGTGACGAAGGACATTATGGCGCCTGGGTGGAGGCAGCCATTGCTGGCTACGGAAGTGATAAAGCCAAGAACCTGAGTTCCAACTTTGATGTAGCCGGGCCACTCACGGAAAGCGTACTGATGGGGAATTTAGCGATCCGCAGCTACAATATCCGCAAACCCGATGGGAATGGATTCAGCTATCCCGGCCGATTCATCAAATTGCTCTGGGATGGTCCCAACATGAAGATTACCAATTTTGATGACGCCAACCAGTTTGTGCGCCGGACCTATCGCGATGGCTGGAGCCTGGGTGTTTGATCTGCGCGGCTAATTGAAACTAATAACCTAAAAAATCAGTCAAATTTATCATGAAGAAAAAGCAACAAGTGGAGCGTTCCCGGAGAGCGTTCCTGAAAGACAGCTCCATGGCCGCAGCGGCCTTCTTTATAGTACCAAGGCATGTGCTTGGACGTGGATTTGTACCACCAAGCGATAAATTAAATATTGCCGGCATCGGAGCAGGTGGAAAGGGGCAAAGCGATCTGTTCGAATTTTCCAAGAGCCCTAATGCAAACATTGCCTTTATCTGCGATGTCGATGACCGTCAGATAGGCAATTCCCTCAAACGTTTTCCAAATGCCAAGCGTTACCAGGATTTCAGGGAGATGCTGGACAAGGAACACCAGCGGATTGATGCCGTTTCGGTTTCTATTCCTGACAACGTCCACGCCGTGGCGGCGATAGCCGCCATGCAGTTGGGCAAGCATGTGTATGTGCAGAAACCGATGACCCATGATATTTACGAAGCCCGGATGCTTACGGAAGCAGTGCGGCGCTACAAAGTGGTTGCCCAGATGGGAAACCAGGGCGCTTCCGGAGATGGTGTGCGCCAGATGCAGGAATGGTATAACGCCGGCATTATCGGAGATGCACATTCCATTCATGTTTGGACCAATCGCCCCGTTTGGCCGCAGGGGTTTGGGAGGCCCAAAAGTACGGACGATGTACCCAAGGAGCTGGCCTGGGATCTTTGGCTGGGACCAGCCCAAGCGGAGCCATACCATAAAGAATATGTCCCCTTTAATTGGCGGGGATTCTGGGCCTTCGGCACGGGCGCGCTGGGGGATATGGGCTGTCACCTGATCGACCCGGCGTTTAAGACCGTCGGACTCGGCTATCCCAGCGAGGTGGAATGCAGCGAAGGCAATGTCATGGAGCGAATGTGGTCGCCTTCTTATTATCCGGAAAGTTGCCCCATTTCCTCTTCGATCAAATTGAAATTCCCCGGCAAGGCAGGTAAGCCCGATGTCAGTTTGTATTGGATGGACGGCGGACTGGCTCCCGAACGTCCTGACGAATTGGGCCCTGACGAGCCGATGGGCGGCGGCGATGGTGGGGTCATCATCGAAGGGAGCAAGGGCAAAATGATGTGTGGAACCTATGGAGCCAATCCTACCCTATTGCCAACGGCCAGGACCAAGGAAGTTTCCGTTCCCCGGACGCTGGCCAGGGTTCCTGAAGGTCATTATGTGCAGTGGATTAACGCCTGCATCGCAGGGTATGGGAACAAAGAATTGAGCTCGCCTTTTGATTATGCAGGCCCGCTGACGGAGACGATCCTTATGGGAAACCTCGCGCTGCGCAGTTGGCTTGTGCGGGGCCCCAATGGCCAGGGTTGGCCGGGCAGAAAGAAACTTTTGTGGGACGCGGTCAACATGAAAATTACCAATTTCGACGAAGCGAATCAATTTGTGAAACGTGACTACCGTACCGGATGGGAAGTTCACTTTTCCTGATCGGCTGGCTCAGGCTGAGGAATTGAAAATAGAACGCAGAACCCTTTGCATTTTTAGCCATATCGCCCCAGGGACAATGGGCAAAACCATGAAACTGCTTTGCTTCCTCATTGTCCTGATGACCACGGTCCGGTTGGCCGGGCAGGCGCCTTCGGTCGATCCGCGCTGGAGCCAGGGATTTTGGTCCGCGCGATGGATAGCGGCGCCGGGCGCGTCCGGCATTGATTTTGGCGTTTTTCATTTTCGCAAGCCCTTCCACCTGGATAGCGTTCCCGCTTCTTTTCTGATTTTGGTGTCGGCAGATAACCGGTACCGCCTCTTTGTTAACGGCGTTTCGGTGGCAACGGGACCGGCGAGAAGTGATATGGCCAATTGGAATTTCGACCCGATCGACCTGGCTCCTTACCTCCGTCCGGGAGATAATGTGATTGCGGCTACGGTATGGAATTTTGCCGAATCGCGCCCGTATTCCCAGATCAGCTACCAGACGGCTTTCCTGCTCCAGGGGAATTCACCGGCAGAGGAATTCCTCAACAGCAATTCCAGCTGGAAGGTGGAGTCCGACACGGCATACAGTTCCCTGCCGGTTGACCGCGCCCACCTGCATATTTACCTGGTAACGGCCGAAGGCGAACGGGTCGATGGCCGAAAGTATAGCTGGAATTTTGCAGATCCGGCCCTGAACGACAGCCTTTGGCCGGCGGCCGCCGAACTCTGGTACCCCGCAAAAGCCAGGGGCTTTGGAACGGACGGAAACTGGATGTTGGTTCAGCGTTCCATCCCTTTCCTCCAAGAGTTGGATCAGCGATTTGGAGCGATCCGTCGCTGTGAACCGGTGCGCGCCGCTGTCCGGCTGGCCGGATTCCTGGCGGGGGATTCCGTATTGGATATTCCGGCCCACGCGAAGGTCAGTCTGCTCTTCGACCAGCTCAACCTCACGAATGCTTATCCAGAACTCACCGTCAGCGGAGGGAGGAATGCCGTCCTGCGCTTAAGCTATGCCGAGGCGCTGGTGGACGCCCGGGGCAATAAGGGCAACCGCGATTCGCTGGATGGCAAAAAGCTATTGGGTATAACCGATGAATATGTATCCGACGGTGGGGAGCGAAGGCATTATGAACCGCTGTTCTTCCGCACCTTCCGCTTTCTCCAGCTGGATATCCAAACCGGGGATCAGCCCCTACGAATTATGGACTTGCGCAGCCGGTTTACCGGCTACCCTTTCCAGGCCGCGGCCCATTTCGAAAGCGACCGTCCCGGGCTTTCGAAGATTTGGGAGACCGGCTGGCGAACCGCCAGGCTCTGCGCCATGGACACCTATTTCGATTGTCCTTACTACGAACAACTGCAATATGTGGGCGACACGCGGATACAATGCCTGATTTCGCTGCTGGTGTCCGGCGACGACCGCTTGATGAAGAAAGCCATCGATGACCTGGGCCATTCCGTTATTCCCGATGGCCTGACTCAAAGCCGCTATCCTTCCCGCGACATGCAGATCATCCCCACCTTTTCCCTCTGGTGGGTCTGCATGATCTACGACTTCTGGATGCGCCGGACAGACGACGCCTTCATTGCTTCCAAGCTGGACCTCATGGAGCACGTGATCGCATGGTATCAGAACCGGCTGGCAGACAATGGCATGCTGGGCTCGTTGTCCTGGTGGCAGTTTGTAGACTGGAGCTGGCCCAGGGTAGATAGCATTGAAGTGGGTGGTGTTCCTCCGGGGGTAAGCTCTGGAGGTTCCAGCATAGTCACCTTGCAGCTATCGTATGCATTGCAGCGCGCGGCGCGAGTGATGTCGGCATTTGGCCGTTCACAGACGGCAGACAAATATTGGCTGCTTTCGCAGAACTTGGCCACGGCCACCTACCGGCTTTGCTGGGATACCGGCCGAAGGATGCTGGCGGATACATACCGGAAACAAACATTCAGCCAGCATGCGAATGTCTTGGGCATTCTTACGGATGCCATTCCTGCCGGGGAGCAGGGAGATTTATTGCAAAGAATCATCGACGACAAAAAATTGACTCCTTGCACTTATTATTTCAGCTTTTACCTTTTCGAAGCGTTGAAAAAAGTCCGGAAGGGTGATTTGTTCCTTGCTATGCTTCAGCCCTGGTTTGCCATGCTGACCCGGGGGCTCACCACCTTCGCCGAAAATCCGGAGCCTACCCGTTCCGATTGTCATGCCTGGAGTGCGTCACCCATTTTTGAGCTGCTCACGCTGGTGGCGGGGGTGGATGCCGAGGCCCCGGGGTTTCAGCGCGTCCGTATTGAGCCCTTTCTGGGTGGCCTTCACCACCTGGATGCAGAAATACCTCATCCGGCGGGGGCCATCCGCGTGCATTACGAGGCGGCCGCAGGCCATCTTCGGGCCCGTGTCGAATTGCCGCCCGGCATTACCGGCACGTTTACCTGGAACGGGAAGTCAACTATACTGCATTCGGGAGAGCAAAGTGTAGATTGGTAGGGGTCGATGCCTGGTCTGGCTACTCGCCCAACAATTCCGCCAGCGCACGCAATTCCCGCTGTTTGTATTTGCTTTTATCGTCTTCAAAGCATTTGCTGAATTCTTCCAAAAGGGTCTGAATGATGCGGTCATGCTTGAGGGGCTTGAAGTAAGCCGCAGTCGAAGGAATCGAAACGCGCTTGAAATAATTTTCGACGTCCTTGTGGGTAAATACCTGACCGCTCATGGGATCAATGAAAAACTCAATCCGCTGCACCGGATCCTCGATCGAGGGATCGATGGACCCCAGCTCGGGCCGGATATAGGCGAGAACGAATTGGCGTGGGATATTGATGGCCTTGATGGGGATGTCCAGCAACTCACTGAGCATCAGGTAAAGGATCCCGTTGGCCAGGGCATTCCCCCTGCGTGTCTCAATCACCTTGTTGATCAGGAATTCTTCGGGGTGCTGATAACCGACTTCAGTTCCTTTCAAATGATAATAGCTGTAGAGGATGCTTGTGAGCACATTGGTTTGCTCCAAAGGGGTCAGGTAGCTGTTTAACTCCAGCCAGATATTGCGCCGCAGCTTTTCGACTTCCTGCAGTACGAAAGTGGTCGCTAGATCCGGATATTGAAATTTGGAAACCAGAAGAGCCGCCGTCAACAGGTCCTGATAGCTGCTGACTTTCCAGCGCTGAAAATCTTCGATAAGGTCGCTGAAGTGTAACTTGTGGATCAGGATCTCAATGCGTTCCTGGGTTTCTTCGCTGATCGTGTTTTCCCAAAGGTTTTCTAGGTTTGGGATTATGCCCCTCCCATAGGTAACTATCCGTTCGCTCACGGTGCTGAACACTTCTTCGTCGGGATCGTCTATAAGATCAAACAGGGCCTTGATTTCGTTGTTCTCTTGCATGGGGAGGATAATTTCTTCACCGATATTCGGACCGGGATAACGGGAATCAATATCGGAGAAGTTGTGAACGTAGCCGTTCCTTTTTTTTCCACAAATGTCTCGCTAATGTTTATTTCTCCGCAGGTCATGCGAAGCAGCGATCAGGAATGGCTGTTCCTAGAACGATCGGCGCGCGGTAATTCGTGTATCTGCGCTTCTTTTTTTGCCGGGGGAGGTAGATTTCCTGGATACCCGGGTTATTCGGTTTTCTTGCGCCGGGGAACCCGTTTGGGAGGATTGGCTTTGACTTCCTCTATGATTGCTTTGACTTCCGCCAGGCTGAGTTGCGCGGCCCCTTCCTGGTTTTCTTTGGGGATTTTGTAATTTTTGAGGCCCTGCTTGATATAAGGACCATAGGGACCACGGAGTAGCTGAATCTTTTCCTTTTCGAAGATTTTGATCGTACGCTCCTGCTTCAGCGTCCGCTTTTCTTTGATGATGGGAATGGCTTCCGCGAGCTTGACGCTGTAGGGGTCGTGTTCCTTGCTTAATGAATAAAATTTTTTGTCGTGGGCCAGGTAGGGTCCGAACCGGCCAATGTTTGCGGCGACATCTATGCCTTCGAATTTCCCCAGAATGCGGGGAAGGCGAAATAAATCCATCGCTTCTTCAAAACTGATCGTTTCAATGCTTTGCGTGTTCTTCAGCTTGGCGAAACGGGGTTTTACATCGTCACTTACGTCTCCGATCTGAACCATGGGACCATACCTTCCCATGCGGGCCGTAACTTTCTTGCCTGACGCGGGATCAACGCCCAACTCCCGCTCTCCGCGGATGCGCTCGGCATTTTCAATGGTATTTTCGACGTCCTTTTTGAAGGGGATGTAGAAATCGTCAATCATGGTGTTCCACTTCATTTTGCCCGCTGCCACCTCGTCGAATTCCTCTTCTATTCTGGCTGTGAAATGGTAATCCATAATGTCATCAAAATATTGTTTAAGAAAGTCCGTAACGACGAGCCCCAGGTCAGTGGGGAAAAGCTTGGATTTTTCAGCCCCCGTTGTTTCCTGTTCCGAACGCTCACTAATGGCTCCTCCGCTCAAAAGGTAGATGCGGATGTCTCGGAGGATCCCATCTTTGTTGCGCTTCTCCACGTATCCCCGCTTCAGGATCGTGGATATGGTGGGAGCATAGGTCGATGGCCGTCCGATCCCCAGCTCTTCGAGTTTTTTTACTAGGGAAGCTTCCGTGTATCGCGGCAGCGGCCGGCTGTAACGCTCAGTTGCCTTCATCTCCTTGAGCGTAAGGCGCTGTCCGACAGCCAGCGGGGGAAGCATGTCTTCCTGCAAGTTGTTTTCCTGGCCGTCTTCATCATCCCGGTCTTCGGTATAGACTTTGAGAAATCCATCGAATTTCATGACTTCGCCGGTAGCCGTAAGTTCCTCTTTATTGCTCGATATCTGGATCTTGGCCGTTGTCCGCTCGAGTTCGGCGTCCGCCATCTGGGAAGCCATGGTTCTTTTCCAGATCAAATCATACAGCTTCCGGCAATCCGCGTCTTCCACCGTAGCATTGTCCATGTAGGTGGGTCGAATGGCTTCATGGGCCTCCTGAGCGGAATCGTTTTTGTTGCGGTACCTTCTGGCTTCGTAATAGCTTTTGCCGAAGCGCGAATGGATCTGGTCCTTTATGTCCTTTACCACCGTTTCGCTCAGGCTGACACTGTCGGTGCGCATGTAGGTGATCTTCCCACTTTCGTAAAGTTTTTGGGCGAGCACCATCGTGCGGCTGACGGAATATCCGAGTTTGCGGGAGGCTTCCTGTTGGAGCGTGGAGGTGGTAAACGGAGCAGCCGGTGATTTTTTTCCCGGCCTGACCTGAATATCGGTAACGGCATAGGTCGCCGGGATACAAGATTCAAGGAATGCTTTGGCATCTGCAGACTGACTGTATTTTGCGCCTTCGGCGCGAAATAATACGTTTTTATGCGCTCCGTCTTTTGCGTTGAACCAGGCCTCGATCCGGAAAGTGCTTGCTGGGACAAACGCATTGATTTCCCTCTCCCTTTCGGCGATGATGCGAACTGCAACGCTTTGGACTCGGCCCGCGCTCAGGTTATTCTTCATGCGCATCTTGCGCCAAAGAACCGGGCTTAATTCAAAACCCACAATTCGGTCTAAGACCCTTCTGGCCTGCTGGGCGTTGACCAGGTTCATATCGAGGACCCGGGGGCGCTTCACTGCCGACTGTATGGCCGGCTTGGTTATTTCGTGAAATACGATGCGTTTGGTAGTCTTTGGATCCAGGCCCAGCACTTCACACAAATGCCAGCTGATGGCCTCGCCTTCCCGATCTTCATCCGTCGCCAGCCATACTTCGTCTGAATTCTTGGCAACTTTTTTCAATTCTTTGACCAGCTTTTGTTTTTCCTCGGGCACAATATACCGGGGTCGGTAATCATTCTTTACGTCGATGCCCATATCATCCTTTTCCAGGTCCCGGATGTGCCCATAGCAACTCTTCACTTCAAAATCCTTTCCCAGGATCTTCTCGATTGTCTTGGCTTTCGCAGGGGACTCTACAATTAATAAATTCTTCGCCATACTGTGCTAAAGTGGTTTCAAATAAGCCCGCAGGCGTGCAAGATTACAGCTTAACGGCGAAAATAAAAAATGGCAACCGCTCAACTCAAGCCAAATTACCCTGCCGGGAAAAGCTGTATCTTCAGACGGAAACCCGCCTCCGGACTGCATCACGGCCGGCCAGACGGACAAGGAACACAATTCAGGTACGCATGATGACTTCCGGAAGTTGCTACCTGCACCGTGAAAAGAAATTGCTTTTCAGATTGCGTTGGGCCAGCTCATATGACAATATTTCCATTAGGTGACAGCGCGGTAACCATTGAATTGGAGAACCGCATGGGTGAGGACCTGAATCGCCAGGTGCTGGCCATGGCGGCTTGGCTGGAATCTCATCCGATAGCCGGCGTCATGGACCTGATCGTGGGATACTGCTCCCTGTCCGTATATTTTGATCCGGTTGCCGTTCGGCTCCAGCAGGCTTTTTCTTGTTCCATATTTGATTTCTTCCAGGCTCGTCTAGAAGAAGCCTGGCGCTGTTCGGCCAACCAAAGTCCCGAGTTGGAACGGGACATCCTGGAAGTTCCGGTCTGCTATGAGGCCCCCTGTGCTCCAGATCTGGAGACGGTTTGCCGCCGCCTGGGCCTTAGCGCAGAAGAAATTATTTCCCGACATGTTTCCCGGATCTACCGTGTTTATATGATTGGCTTTTTGCCTGGATTTTCATACATGGGCAGGATTGACGATGAATTGGTGATGCCTCGAAAGCAAAACCCCGTTTCCGTTGCTGCTGGCTGCGTAGGCATTGCCGGGCTCCAAACCGGCATTTATTCCTTGGCATGTCCGGGAGGCTGGCACATCATCGGAAAAACACCATGGAAAATATTTTCTCCACTGAAGCCAATCCCGGTTCGATTTGTCGCCGGCGACCGCGTACGATTCTTTTCTGTAAGCGGAGAGGTTTACCGGGAACTAGAAGCCCGGGAATCGACCACTTGGGAAATGGAATCTTCTAACGATTACCTTAAACCGAACTGAGGACCATGGCTATTTCCATAATCAAGGCAGGCATCCTGGACAGCATTCAAGATCTGGGGCGTCCGGGATATGGCAGGTGGGGGATCAATCCCGGAGGGGCTATGGACCGCTTTGCTGCCAGTGTCGCCAACATGCTGGTAGGCAACGGAACGAATGAGGGCACAGTAGAAATTCATTTTCCCGGCCCCCAGCTTCTCTTTGAGCAGAACGCCATGATCGCTTTGACGGGCGGAAATTTTACCCCCACGCTCAATGAAATTCCTGTTCCTCTCTGGACTCCGATTGTTATGCGCAAGAACACCGTGCTCCATTTTCCCCGGTATTCCTGGGGTGCAAGATGTTACCTGGCGGTCCATGGAGGGCTCTGCATCGAAAAATGGCTTGGCAGCTACAGTACCCATCTCAAGGCGGAAGCCGGAGGATGGCATGGCCAGGCACTCAAGAAGGGCGACGAATTGTCCTTGAAAGAGAGCAACATCTATTTTGCGGGGTTTCTGCGCGAGGATCGCGATATCCGCATTCTTCCCTGGGCTACCGACTCGCAAGACACCTACCGGGATCTTCAAAATATTGCTGTTATTCCTGGGTGGGAGTGGGCGTGCGTTGCCCCGGCGCGTCAGAAAGCTTTTTTGGATACTGCGTTCACCATATTGCCGACCTCCGACCGGATGGGTTACCAAATCCGCGGCGCGGAAATGGAATTGAATGAGGACTTGGAATTGCTTTCCTCGGGCGTTGGACCGGGAACGATTCAACTCCTGCCGGGCGGGAAGTTAATTGTCCTAATGGCTGACCATCAGACTACCGGAGGCTATCCGCGGATTGCCCATGCCATATCTGCCGATCTGCCCAAGCTTGCCCAGTTGCGACCCGGGGGTCAAATTCGCTTTCGCCTTACTAGCCTGCAAGACGCGGAACAGCGCCTGTTCTCGCGGCATAAATTGCTGCGCATTGTCCACCGATCTTGCCTGGACCGCCTAAATGCCCAGGTATGCTAAGTCTGGACCTGAACGCAGACCTGGGAGAAGGAAGCCCTCACGACGAAGCCATCATGACGTACATCAGCTCGGCCAATATCGCCTGCGGCTACCACGCAGGCGACATCGCTTCCATGCAGGCGGCGATCCGGGCGGCTTTGCGCAATGGCGTGGCGGTCGGCGCACACCCGGGTCTGCCGGACCGCGCGCATGCCGGTCGCAGAAACCAGGCTATTGCTCCGGAACAAGTCAGGGAATTAATGCTCCGGCAACTGGACGCGTTGGATCGCGTCGCCCGGGCTTGTGGAACGGGTTTGCGGCATGTCAAGGCCCATGGGGCCCTGTACAATATGGCCGCACGCGACCCCGTTTTGGCCGATGCTCTGGCCGCAGCGGTCCGACAATTCGACGCAAACCTGATCCTGTTCGCATTATCCGGCAGCGAAATGATCCGCTCAGCCCAGGCGCATGGCCTGGTTACCGCCAGCGAAGTCTTTGCCGATCGGACCTATCAGCCAGATGGCAGCCTCCGGCCCCGGGACCAGGAAGGGGCGTTAATTCTGGAACCGGACCGGGCTTCGGCCCAGGTTTTGGAGATGATCCGCCACGGATCGGTGCTGACCCGGGACGGCGTGCGGGTACCCCTGCTAGCTGAAACCATTTGTGTCCATGGAGACACGCCAGGTGCTGTCTTGCTGGCAAAAACCATTCGCGGCGTCCTGATCCAGGAGCAGGTACACATTACCAGCCCAGCCATTCGAACTGAATTCAAATCGGGGCAGCCTTAGCCCGGCTAGCCCTAAGGTCCAATTGAGCCTTTAGCTTTTCTTTTACAATTTCGACCGGTTTATTTCGTTTTTTCCTAGTTCCCGCTCTCAACCCGTCGTCAGATTTATTTCCTACCTAACAACAGAAACCTATGACTCCTCATGACCAGAGCCATACCAATGGCCTTTACACCTATGACCGGTTCGGGGGCGGAAAAAAACCTCGCCGCTCGCATTTTTTGTGGTGGTGCGCCGGAGCGCATCAAGACCTCCTCGCTGATTATCCGTCCGAACACGCAAAGTATGCAGGGCTCGGAGGCATTATCCTGGCCACATTCGTTTTAGCGGCCGTCTCTGCGGGATATGCCATGTACAGTGTATTCTCTCACTGGGCTTGGGCCCTCGCTTTTGGCCTCCTCTGGGGGGCGATTATCTTCAACCTTGATCGATTCTTGGTGTCTACCATGCGCAAATACGGGGTTGCGCCCCATAAGCAATTCTTCCTGGCTTTGCCGCGAATCGTGCTGGCCTTGCTGATCAGTTTGACTATCGCCAGGCCTCTGGAAATAAAAATATTTGAAAAGGAGATTGGACTAAAGGTGATTGTAAACCGGCACCGGGACATGTTGCACAACGACAGTTTGCTCCGGGAAGAAAACAGGAGCCAGCTGCTGACGGTACAGGCAGAAAGAGAAGGGCTGCTGAACAGAAAGCTGGCCATTGAAGACAGCCTGCATCGGTTACAGATAGCGTATTTGCAGGAAGCGGATGGTACCGGCGGCTCTCTTCAGCGGGGGATAGAGCGATTGACCGCGCTCAAGAAAGACGCGTATGATCAGGCTTTGATTCGATTGACTCCGGAATATAACCAGATCGGCGGCCAATTGCGCCAGCAGGACAGCACGCTGACGCAGATCGCGGGGAATCAGGATGCCAAACGCAAGGACTTCGAAGCGCGGGCGGCGGCTCCATCCGGATTTCTGGAACGAAACAAGGCGCTTGCTGACCTTTCCGATGAGG
>Ga0207040_1019_pt1 | contig 48213 bp, 50 predicted proteins | sample Alteio_BWMinCont_72_FD_153279 | JGI IMG/M metagenome (GOLD analysis project Ga0207040, IMG submission 153279) | Enriched cells from forest soil in Barre Woods Harvard Forest LTER site, Petersham, Massachusetts, United States -... | ecosystem: Environmental > Terrestrial > Soil > Temperate forest >... | reverse complement strand
TGGCGGATTTTTCCGAAAATCCTCTGCTGGCCCAGCCGCATCATTTCCTGGGTGAACGGTTCAAAATGCAAACGGTAACCGATAGACAAGAGACGACGGTTGCCTTGGCAGGCATCAATCATGTCCTGGCATTCCAGAACAGACAGCGCCATGGGCTTTTCGCAAATCACGTGTTTGCCGGCCTTTGCCGCCCGAATGCTGAATGGCTTATGCAGGAAAACCGGCAGCACCACATATACGATGTCGATGGCTGGATTATCCGCCAGCCGATCGAAGGTTTCATAATTGTAAATATTGGCTTCGGGAATCCCGTATCGTTGCGACCAGGCCTTGGCTTTAGCCGGAGTGCCGGTAACAATGCCGGCAAGATAACAGTTGCGGGTAAATGAAAAGGCCGGGGCCAATTCGTTGGTCGCGTAATTGCCGAGCCCTACCAGGGCGATTCCCAGTTTTTTCTCCTGGGCTTTTCCCATTGCCAATGCGCCAAGTTGGGGCGTGAGCACGCCGGCGCCCAGGCCGAGCGAAAGGTTACGCAAGAATCGGCGCCGGGAAAGATTGGTTGACTGATTCATGACAAGAAATTTGGATGCATGAATTATAGCTATACGGAAAGATAGGGCAAAAGCAGAACAGAAAACGGCATCTGTTACGGGCGAAGCTGTCTTTGGTAGAGTTGTATCGCATTTTCGAATCCTAAGTACAAGGCGTCGCAAATCAAGGCATGGCCGATAGAAACTTCCTGCAGCCCTTCGATTTCCCGCGCGAAAAAGCCCAGATTGTTCAAATCCAGGTCGTGGCCGGCATTCAGGCCGAGGCCAAGCTTTCCGGCTTGCAACGCTGCATTCCGGTATGGTTTTATGGCTTTTTCCGGGGCGCTCTTAAATTCCCGGGCGTAGCCTTCGGTATACAGCTCGACCCGGTCGGTTCCCGTCTCAGCCGCCCCATCGAGCATGCGGGGTACCGGATCGACGAACAGGGAAACGCGTATACCGGCCTGGCGAAAGATCCGCACCATCTCGGTCAGGTAATCGCGGTGGGCGATGGTGTCCCAACCATGGTCGGAAGTAAGCTGCTTATCGGCATCGGGTACTAGTGTAACCTGAGTCGGCTTTGCCTCCAGCACGAGGTCGATGAATTTTCTTTCCCGGCAGTTGCCTTCAATATTGAATTCAGTCCGGATAGCCTTTTTGATGTCAAATACGTCCGCATAGCGGATATGGCGTTCATCCGGACGGGGATGCACGGTTATCCCATCGGCTCCAAAGGATTGTGCGTCCCTTGCTGCTTTCACCAGGTCCGGATTGTTTCCCCCGCGGCTGTTGCGTAAGGTGGCAAATTTGTTGATGTTTACGGAAAGCTTGACCATGCGGCAAAGGTACTGCGCAAGCCAACAGAAGGACGGGCCCAGATGGCTCAACCCGCCAGGTATCCGGCGAATGCCCCCACGGGTCATAGCCAGCGCCAAAAAAAAAGGAGCTTCGATAAGCTCCTTCAAAATGCCCTATGAAAGCGTCCAATTCGTTGGTTATGGCTTGGTAATTTGTGTGCTGTAGAGGTTGCGGCCGAAGGGATTTCGGACATCCAGGAAGTAGGAGCCGGAGGCTAGGGTTTCCAGATTCGCCAGCGGAATGCTATTCATGCCTTCGGTAAGATTTACGCCCAGCATCCGCAGGATCGTTCCGGAGAGGCCGGAAAGACTGATGATGCAATAATCTTCCGCGGTCGCATGAATCTCAACGGTGACTATATGAATGAATTCATGAGGATAAGAAGTTATCCGGGTAGTCATGGGTATGGCTTTATAAGTTAGTAAGCTTAAGGCTCAGGCTATTTCTGTCTCCAAAGCTGACGGGGATCCTGGTCGTGTATACGCACCGGGATAGGAATCAGGCTCAGGCCATGGTTCTGTTCCAGCTGATTACGCTGCAGGTACTCGTTAGGCTTAGGGATGAAGAGGGCTTCCAGGATCGTTGCAAGATTACGTTTCATAAGGTTGATTTTCCCCTATAATTACTATAATCCAGCCAAAGATATAATTTATTGATTTTGAATATGTTATGATTAATTAATCAGCTGAATCTTTCCCGGGAATGGACAGTTTCTGTTGGTTTTTGGAATCTTCGGATCGGGGCGGCCCGGCGGCCATTTTCGCTAGAAACGGGCGATTAGCTTCACATTCAGTAAACGGGGCGTAAGTCGCTGAGGCATAGCATAAACTGTATTGCTGAAGTCCTTGATCAGCAAATACGAGATCGTGTTTTCTCGGTCAATGACATTGAACACTTCCAAAGTAGCCCAGATACTCTGGAAATTCCGGAAGGGGCTGTGGCTTCTCCGGGCGGCCTTTTCGGCGTCTAGCAGTAAAGCACTGAACCCCAGATCTATACGGATGTAGGGATCTATGATCAGCGCATTTCGATACTTAACACTTCCTGGTATATTGAAGGGGAGGTTACTCCCATAGAGAAAATTCAGGTAGACCTTGAGGTTTTTGTTGGTAGCCAGATAATCCTGGATAAACATGCCGAAAGTAAGGAGACGGTCGGTAGGCCGGCGCACCCAGCCTTGCTTCACCAATACGCTGTCCACGGGCCGGTTCTGCGAATCCAGAGTATAATTGTAATAATACGCATTGGAGATTTTTTCCATGGTTCGCATGATGCCCAGGCTTATCCAGCTTTCTGCATCCTTGACGAGTTGCCCGAAAAGACGCATATCAATCCCGGTGGCAAAGGCGCGGGCATCGTTTTCTCCAAAATACTGGATCCGCACATTGTCAATGTCATAGGGCACGACGTCCCACATCCCCTTATAGTAGGCTTCGGTCGTAAAGCGATATGGCCGGTCCCCCGCGGTAAAATTGTAATCCCATCCGGCGCTCAGCTGCCAGCTGCGCTGGGCTTGCAAGTTTTCGTTCAGCGTTCCGTCGGGACGCTGCATTTCCCGATAGAAAGGAGGCTGATCATAGATCCCGAGCGCGGCGCGATAGATGATATCTTTTCGGGCGTTTTTCGGCTTCCAGGAAATTCCCACCCGGGGCGACAGCAGGAGCTGGTGATTGAGGGTATTGTAGTTGAATCGGATCCCACCCTGCATGGTGATGCCGCTGGAGTCGGCCAGGGAAAGATTATCCTGGAGAAAACCGGAGAACCGACCGATGTTTAGGCTGGAGGCGCCGTTGAGGTAGCTGTACAGGTTGAGGGCACCAGGAGTATACAGCAGGGAATAACCGGCCGAGTCTTCCATTTCCCACTCATGCAACTGACCGTGGACCACCTGATCTTCAGCGCTCAACCCCCATTGCAGGAAATGCTTCCCCAGGTCAAGGTACCCTTTGTGAGTAGCGTTCCATACGGTGATGTCCAGGCGGTCTCTGGCAAAAGTCTGGTAAGTGCCCGCCCCCAGGGGATTGGTGATCAGGCCGTAGTCGGAACTGCTTTTGTCAAAGTCCCTTTCGCCGAACAGATAATCTCCGGTGATGTCGTTGGACTGGACTTCATTATCCTCAAACCGGGATACCATCCATTTCAACCGCAGTTTTTGGGTTTGCTGATGCGTATAGGCAAGACCCAGCAGATTGGTCTGGTACCGGTCGAGCTCCTGGCCGGCGAATGCGATGTCCAGCGCCAGGTCCTGCGTGAAAAAGGGAGAGAAAACCGAAGAGGTCAACTGACTGTATTGCGGGATCAACGCAAAACTGGTCTTGGAATAAACGCCCATGAACTCCAGGGCGTCGCGATCCGAGATTTGGTAAGTCAGCAAAGCCTGAATGTCCGCCGAAGAGGGAATATAATTTCCCTTGGTGTCCTGGCTGCTGACGAGGCTTTTGTTAGTCCGGTTCCGGACACCGAGCAGCCAGCTGAACTTTTTCCTTGCAGCCACTCCTTCCAGTTCCAGTCCCTGTTCCAGGATACCGAGATAAGCCGAACCGCCGAAGGCCTGCGGATGCCTATATTGTATGTCCAGGACAGAAGACATTTTGTCTCCGTATTTAGCCTGAAACCCTCCTTCATAAAAGTTCACACTCTTGGTCATTTCCGGATTAATGAAGCTGAGCCCTTCCTGCTGGGCGTTGCTGACCAAGTAAGGCCGGAAGACTTCGAAGTCGTTGACGTAAATCAGGTTTTCATCGTAGTTTCCACCGCGCACCGAATATTGAGAAGTCAATTCGTTATTGGATCCGACAAATACTTTGATCAGGCTCTCGATTCCACCCGTCGGCGAAGGGATATTGATGGCATCCCTGGGATTAATCCGGATCAGACCGGCTTCTTTTCTTTCCCGTTGGTCGGTAACGAGCACTTCCTGGAGCGGCCGGCTGCCCCTGGTCATCCGCACGATAATCTTTTCTTCTTCTCCCTCGTTCATCAGGAAGTTCCTCTGCTCGGCATCATATCCGGCAAAGCTGAACATCAGCGCGAATGCCTTGTCCGCCGGCACGCGTATGCGGAATATCCCAGAATCGTTGCTGGCTACTCCCGTCGTCCTTCCCAGAATAACAACGGAAACTCCTGGCATTGGATGGCCGGTTTCGTCAAATAAGGTTCCGATAACTAGGGCTCCCTTTTTCTGTGCGGCGGCTAGACCGACTAGGAGGAAGGCAAAAAGGGTAAGCAGGGGCCGTGGGAAGTTCAAGCCGCGGTGATTTTGAGGATTAGGTAGCCAGGAAATTCCCTTCCGGCCTGGCCGTCATCTGAACCGGTTAGCGGTCTCGCCGGATGGAAATATTTCTGCCGTCAGGCAAAGTTATCCATTTGCGCAGGTCCATGTCTTTTAGCTACAATAAATTTTTGGCTTGGCTCGAGAAGACCGGAAAGGAAATATCGGAAGGCAATGCCTATTTCGTCACCTTGCCGATCCGCAGAAAGATCGGGAAAAAGAATTCATGAATTGCCTCCTCGTTCCAGATCGATTGCCATTTTTCAATATACGGGTCTACGGGGTCGTCCCCCCGGCTGTTGCGGTAATTCTGAACGCTGGACCAGCTGCGGAAAAACCCCAGCAAGTCATCAATGGCCCAATGCACTTCACTGATGAATTCCCGGGCAGGCAGTGGATCAAAGGCAAAGGAAACCGTGCGATAGGATTCTTCTACGTACCGGCGTTCCGGATCCCAGTATTCGCGCAGGCTTTCGTAGAATTCCCGGATCAGTCGGTTGAATTGGGGATTTGCGGACTGGACCAGGTTATAACCCCAGGCGGCAACAATCGCCCCCTGCCGTCCCACCCGGGTGGCTTCCCGATGGAAGGCAGCGAATGGTAGCCAATGATAAGCTTGTGCGATGGTGATCAAGTCAAAATAATCATCCGGGAAAGCAGTCGATTCCGCTGCGGATACGGAATACCGGATGGCTGGGCAGGCCACGGCCTGGGCAATTTGCTGCGTACTCCAATCCGTTGCCATGACTTCTTCAAAGTGGGGCGCGAGCAGCGTTGCGGCCTGGCCATTTCCTGTAGCACAATCCCAGGCCCGGGTCCTGCCATTGGTAAACGAAAGGATGAATTCGATGAGCTCTGGCGGATATCCTGGCCGATAACGGGAGTACGTAGTTGCTTGCGTTGAGAACAGGTCCTTCGGCATTCGGTCAAGAATCAGATTTCTTTGAGCTGGGCAATGGTCTTTTTAGGGTCAGTGGAAGAAAATACCGTGTTGCCGGCTACTAGCACGTCGGCTCCTGCCCGCACGATGCTTTCCGCGTTTTCGAGGGTCACTCCTCCATCCACTTCGATCAGTACGTGGAGGCCTCGTTCATGGATCATTCGCTTGATCTGCCGGACCTTCTGAAGCGTGTGGGGGATAAATTGCTGGCCGCCGAATCCGGGGTTTACGCTCATCACCAGCACCATATCCAGGTCCGGGAGAATATCCTGGAGCAAATCCACCGGTGTGTGCGGATTAACGGCCACGCAGGCCTTCATGCCCAGACTTTTGATTTGCTGAATATTGCTGTGCAGGTTTCGGCAAACTTCCCAATGGACACTGAGCATATCCGCGCCTGCCTTGCGGAAATCGGCGGCAAGTTTTTCAGGTTCTTCGATCATCAGGTGGACGTCGCAGGGTTTGCGGGCGATCTTCCGAATATGCTCAATAACCGGAATCCCGTAGCTGATATTCGGTACAAACCGGCCGTCCATCACATCCAGGTGGAACCAGTCCGCTTCGCTTTCGTTTACCATCCTGCATTCCGATTCGAGGTGCAGGAAATCGGAAGCCAGCATGGAAGGTGCAACGATCGGCATGGGGTTGGTTTTAATTCGATCCGGTAAAACGCTGCAAAAATAGTCAGGCCGAAAGGCTTGAACAAATCAACCCTTGACCCTCCTCAAAGCTTCCCGCGCCTGAGCAAAGTCTTTGTCCAGGGCAAGCGCCCGTTCATAGTTCAACGCTGCCTCTTCGGTCTGGTGGTTCATCTCATAGCAGCGCCCGGCCCAATAGTAGGCGTCCGGAGAGGTATTCGTCACTTGGCTCGCCATCCGGAAACTGCGCAGGGCCCGGTCATAATCCTTAAGTTTGAAAAGTGCAATTCCCTTTTCAATGTATGCGTCGGTAAATTTCCAATCCCGCGCAATGCAAGAGTCGAAAAAGACGGTGGATCGGGCATACTGCCCCGTGTTGGAATAGTATATCCCTTTGATGAAGAAGGGATCGACCAGTTCCCGCGCAGAATCCTGCCGGATGACCTGATCGCAGAGCTTTAAAGCCTGGGGCATGCGCGCCTCCGCATACAGTTGTGCCAGCTCCAGCGCATAGGTATTTACCGGCTGAACGGAAAAGGCCCTTGCCAGGCAACGGATAGCCGAAAGGGTGTCGCGGGCTTGTTCCCAAATCAGGCCCGACTCATACCAGGCCTCGGCATTGGAAGAATCTCGGGCCAGTATATCCTTGTACAGTTGCAAGGCTTCAGCAGGATGGCCGGATTGAGCCAGGGTTTCGCCCAGCAGGCGCTTGAATTCCATATCCGAGGGAAAACGATTCACGGCATCCCGCAGCAGTCGGATCCTTTGGCGCTGGCGTCCGAGGATCGATAAGTTGGCTGCAAAACGGTATCCGGTCTGTTGATCCGGCTTCAATTCCCAGGATCGGCCATAATCCGCACTGGCCAATAGCGGTTCGCTGGCCTGCGCGAGCCATTCGGCCCGGCGGAAATATAGGGAAGCTTCTCCGGGAAAACGCCGGATGCTGTCGGTGAGAGCAGCCACACCGGGCCGCCCCAGTACGGCCTGCGATTCTTCATTTCCCCGGTCCGCTGCGTTTTGACAGGCGAGAAAGCAAAACAGGAGGGCGGGGCAAAGGAAAATGGCTAATTTCAACGGCCTCTTCATCCAGCAAAGCTACCCATTTGCCGGTTTTGATCTTCGGTTTGGGACCTGGGATGGGCCGCTGCTAAAAAACTACTCATGAATAACCGGATATCGGATATCTTGATCTTAGGGATTTTCACGATCTCGGTGCTGGCGTTCGCTCACCATCCCGTCTTTCCGGCGGGAGTCAAGCCCTGGGAAAAAGATACCCTTCGGTATCCTGAAGAGCGGCATTTCGGCAATCTGGTGCAGCTGACGTTCCAGGGATCCAACGCGGAAGCGTATTTCAGTTTTGATGGACAGTGGCTCGTATTTCAACGCAATAATCCGGCTGAGGGAGTAAACTGCGACCAGATATATATAGGCAAAATACCGCAGCAGCCGGGAGATCCCTTCCGGTTCAAAATGGTGAGTACCGGCAAAGGAAGGACGACCTGCGGTTTTTTTACCCGTGACGGGAAGCACGTGATTTATGCGTCCACCCATTTAGCCGCAGACAGTTGCCCTCCGGTGCCAGACCGCAAGAAATGGAAGCGGTATATCTGGCCGGTATATGCCGGATACGATATCTTCATGGCGGACCTGAACGGGCATATCGTGCAACAACTCACCCACTCGCCGGGGTATGATGCGGAAGCAACCCTCTCGCCGGACGGAAATCAAATGGTATTTACCTCAGACCGTGACGGCGACCTGGACCTTTATATTATGGACCTGCGCACGCTCGCTGTGCGACGCATAACCAATACCCTGGGATATGACGGTGGAGCCTGGTTTAGTCCCGATGGAAAAAAAATCATTTGGCGCGCATCCCGGCCCCGGACTTCGGAGGAAATTGCCGATTATAAAAATTTGCTAGCACAAGGGCTTGTTGCTCCCACGCAAATGGAAGTCTGGATGGCCAATGCTGACGGGTCTGACGCGAAACAGATCACCCGTTACGGCCAGGCGAATTGGGCTCCGAATTTCATACCCGGAAGCGATAAAATCATTTTTTGCAGCAATTATATCTACCCGCGGGGTTTTCCCTTCAACATGTTTACCATCAACCCGGATGGAACGCATCTGGAAAAGGTCAGCCACGATAACGTGTTTGATGCATTCCCCATGTTTTCGCCGGATGGTCGGCGAATCGTGTTTTGCAGCAACCGGAACAGTTCGGCCGAGCGCGACATCAATATTTTTGTAGCGGATTGGGTGAAATGATGGCCCGCCGGTCGACGCAATGGGAATTTTTGAATCCGGCCCACCACCTGTAGATTTGTTTGAAATATTCCATCATGAGCATTTTCCTGGTTGGCGTTCATAACCTGCTACGCTGGCTTATCCTGATCAGCCTGCTGGCCTCCCTCTACCTGGCCCTCACCGGATGGCTGCGCAGAAAACCATTTTCGGGGAGGACCCGCAAAACCTGGCTTTTCACGCTGATTTTTGCACACTGTACGCTGCTTTTGGGCCTCTTTCAAGTCTTATTCGGCCGGTTCGGTATTTTGAGCAGCAAGCTTCCGGAGGGAATCAACGTAATGAAGGACCGGTTCTACCGATTTTATTGGATCGAGCACCCCCTATCCATGATATTGGCGATTATCCTGATCACCTTAGCCTACCGGGTTGCAAAAAAACCCATTCCGGACGAAAAAAAGTTTAGGATTGCGTTTTGGTATTTCCTGATCGCGCTGCTTGTCATTCTGGCCGCTATTCCCTGGCCGTTCCGGGAAGGGATCGGACGCCCCTTTATTCCGGGATTTTCCTGACTCAGAATGACCTTGAATTACCGGGAATCGCGCTTTTTGAAATCCCTCCGGCAAGGATTTTTGAATTTGATTCCTAGCGGAGAGGCAAGTTTGCGCCTGGAGATGAACACGTGAGACGAATCCCGCCTCGCCCGGCTTCGATCCCGGTTTCGGTTTTCGCGGCCGCCTGCAGGATTTGCCGGCAAAGCCGCCCCACGTGGGTCGAGGGCTGCATCCTTCGCCTGGCGATTCATCGGGCACCGAGCTCAATTACTTCGCAGTTGCGCAGTTCATTGCCGTCGACAACGAATCGCACGATAGTCCGCATCTTATGCCATCCTTGTTTTCCCGCGGCGCCCGGGTTCATGTAAAGGCAGGATAGGTTCTGATCATAGCTGATGCGCAGGATATGCGAATGGCCGCAAATGAACAATTTCGGCCGGAGCGCGGCCAACTTTGCTTTTACTCCCGATGCATACCTGCTGGGAGTGCCCCCAATATGGGTCATAAAAACGCCTACTTCTTCGCAAGTAAAAATCAACTCTTCCGGAAACCGGATGCGGATGGCCTGACTGTCAATATTTCCGAAGACCGCGCGCAAGGGCTTGGCTTTGGCTAGCTCGTCGGCGATGTCCGCCGATCCAAAATCTCCCGCATGCCAGATTTCATCGCAGGATTGGAAATGCCGGACGATGGATTCGTCAAGAAATCCGTGGGTGTCCGACAAAAGGCCGATCCGTTTCACCAAATCGTTTGTAAGAAACGAATGTACTGATTTCAAGACCTTAATTGAATCCGGGTCAGAAGGAACCAAAATCGGCAAACTGACGTGCTGACTCTAGGGGTTTGACATTTCTGAACATGCTACGCCCGCCTTATCTTTGTAAACCTTATGCCTTTTCACCGCAATTTCACTTACTGGATCGACAAGCGCCATTGGAAATACTATTTTTTGATGGTGGCCCTGGAGATGGATCACAGACATTTCCCATTCCAGTTCGCTGTATTACCCTGCGTCTGAACTTCTATTCTTTACCAATCCTTGCTGCGGAACCGCAGCTTCCAATACCATGGCTTACTATCATCATCTCGGGACCATGCCTCCCAAGCGTCATACCCAGTTCCGCAAAGAAGACGGAAGTCTCTACGCTGAACAGTTGTTTTCCACCGAAGGCTTTTCGAATGATTATTCCTTGCTTTACCATTGTCATGCCCCGACCGACATTATTCACACGGAGGAGCCCATGGACGTGGCCCCGCGTATTGCTGAAGAAAAGATGCTGAAGCATCGAAGTTTTGAAGGATTCCGCATCGCGCCGGTTCCGGACTACCTGGAAAGCCGGGTTCCGGTCCTGGTCAACGCGGACTGTCATATCGTGCTGGCCGCACCGCAGCAAAGCATGGCGGGTTATTTCTTTAAAAATGCAGATGCCGATGAGATCCTGTTCATACACGAAGGCAGCGGGCTCCTGAAGACTATGTATGGTAATCTGCCTTTTGGCTATGGCGATTACCTGCTGATCCCCCGGGGAACCATTTACCAGCTGGAATGGGCAGGACCGAACAACCGGCTCTTCATCGTGGAGTCATTCAGTCCGGTTCGCTTTCCTCGCAAGTACCTGAGCCCATACGGTCAGCTCATGGAACACGCGCCCTTTTGCGAAAGGGACATGCGCCCTCCGAGGGAGCTGATCACCATCGACGAGAAAGGCGATTTCTTAATCCGCACTAAAAAGAGCGGCCGGCTATATAATATCCATTATGGACATCATCCCTTTGACGTTCAGGGCTGGGACGGATGCTGCTATCCCTTTGCATTCTCCATTCATGATTTCGAACCCATTACCGGGCGTGTGCATCAGCCTCCGCCAGTACACCAGACTTTCGAAGGAAAGAATTATGTGGTATGCTCTTTCTGTCCTCGATTATTCGACTATCATCCGCTGGCTGTTCCCGCGCCCTACAACCACAGCAATATCGACAGCGACGAACTGATCTATTATGTTGACGGTGACTTCATGAGCCGCAAACAAGTTAGCCGGGGAATGATCACGCTGCATCCGGGGGGGATTCCGCATGGGCCGCATCCCGGCGCGGTAGAGCGGAGCCTGGGCGCTAAGGAAACCAAAGAATTGGCGGTTATGGTGGATACCTTCCATCCGCTCATGCTGACCGAACAGGCCTTAACCATTGAGAATCCTCATTATGTAATGAGCTGGGCCGAATAGCCAATCAAAAAATGCCTTCATGCCATTGTTGGCCATTGTACGCCACGGACAATCCCTGTGGAATTTGGAGAACCGGTTTACCGGGGAAGTGGACGTGGACCTCACCGCCCAAGGCCGTCGGGAAGCTGCCCAGGCCGGCGAAAAGCTGAAGGCCATAGCCTTCGCACATGCCTTCACTTCCGTGCTCCGCCGGGCGAGGGAGACCCTCGACATTATCTTGGCGAAATCTTTGCATCCCCAGGTTCCCATTTCGGAAGACAAAGCCCTGAACGAACGGAATTATGGGCAGCTGCAGGGGCTTAACAAGGCGGAGACCGCTGCCAAATTCGGCCCCGGGCAGGTTCTGCTCTGGCGCCGCAGCTACGCGGTCGCCCCCCCCGGAGGGGAGAGCCTGAAAGACACGGTCGACCGGGTGATTCCCTATTATCTGAAGGCCATTCAGCCCTTGTTGGGTCAAGGGCAGGACATCCTGGTCGTCGCGCACGGCAATAGTCTGCGCGCCCTCATGATGTTGCTGGAAAGCATCGGTCCGGACGAGATCGCCGGCGTCGATCTGCCCACCGGGATTCCCAGGATCTACCGCTTCAATACTGCGCTCTGCTTGTTGGAAACCCGCTATATTGATTGAGGGAGCCAGCGTTGGATTTTTCTCCAGGGCCGGATTGGCGGTTCGGCCGAATTTGCTAAATTGACTGCCCAAAGGCTGCTATATGGTTAATTTTCATGAAATCCAGGTCGGAGATCTCCTCGATGCGGAATACGAAGGCAAAAAGCGGGAAGGCACCGTGACAGACATGAACGCGGATGACAAAGAGATCTGTGTGGAGACCGAGGTCCAGGCTTTCTGGTATGCCCCGGAACATTTGTTCCCCATTCCGCTGGACGAGAACCAGTTACTCAAATTTGGCTTTGAACGCCAGGAAGACGGCGGCCAATCCGTGAAATACTTGCGCGGTCCATTTCGCATCCTGCTCCCCGAAAAAGGCAATTTCAACTCCTTTGAAATGTGGTACCGGGAGGACCGCAGGCATATCCATCACCCCATCAGCGTACATGAGCTTCAAAACCATTACCTCCAAATGACCAAAGTAGACCTGACCCGCTGAGGAAGGCCTAGGGTTGGGAGCGGCGGGCTAGGTCAAGATTTAGCCATTTTTTCTTGTTTTGGCCTTAAAATCTTATCTTTGCGCTCCCAAAATTGTATGGCTAAGCAAGCACTCATTAAGCAAGATGGCACTATTGTAGAAGCTTTGTCCAACGCCATGTTCAAAGTCAAATTGGAAAACGGGCATGAAATATTGGCGACCATCTCGGGAAAAATGAGAATGCACTATATCCGGATTTTGCCGGGAGATAAGGTGGGCGTGGAAATGAGTCCATACGATTTAACCCGGGGAAGGATCATATTCCGGTACAAATAACCTGGGAATACAGGCAAGGGGAAATGCCTTAAAAAGGAGCAAGTCATGAAGGTTCGTGCATCCATTAAAAAACGCAGTGCAGATTGCAAAATCGTTCGTCGAAAAGGCAAATTGTACGTCATCAACAAGAAAAACCCGCGATTCAAGCAGCGGCAGGGATAAGTAGCCCCGGCGCTTGGGTACTGAAACAACGGCATTCCAGATAAAACCAAGATTCTTATGGCACGCATTGCGGGCGTAGACTTACCAAAAAACAAGCGGGGCGAAATAGGCCTGACCTACATATTCGGCATCGGCCGTGCAACTGCCCAATATATATTAAACAAGGCCGGCATCAGCCTGGACAAGAAAGTCCAGCAGTGGGACGACGAAGAGCTGAACGCCATCCGCAACATCATCACCAATGAGCTAAAGGTGGAAGGGGCGCTCCGATCGGATGTGCAGATGAATATCAAGCGTTTGCTGGATATCGGAAGTTACCGCGGCATGCGTCACCGCAAGGGCCTGCCGGTTAGGGGACAGCGGACGCGGACGAACAGCCGGACCCGGAAAGGCAAACGCAGGACCGTGGCCGGAAAGAAAAAAGCGCCCAAGAAATAAACTATAGTTAGCATTTATGGCAAAAGCACAGGTTCCCAGCGCCAAAGTCGCTGCCAAGAAAAGGATTGTAAAAGTGGATGTTCATGGAGACGCCCACATTACGGCGAGTTTCAATAACATCATCATCAGCATTACCAACAAACATGGCCAGGTGATCTCCTGGAGCAGCGCCGGGAAAATGGGATTTAAGGGATCAAAGAAGAATACTCCGTATGCGGCGCAAATGTCCGCCGCCGATGCGGCCAAGACCGCCGTGGATGCCGGTTTGAAAAAAGTGGATGTATATGTAAAGGGACCGGGATCCGGCAGGGAAAGCGCCATTCGTTCCTTGTCCAACAACGGGATCGAAGTGGTGATGATCAAAGACGTGACGCCGCTGCCGCACAATGGCTGCCGTCCGCCAAAGAAACGCAGGGTCTGATACATACTCGCCGGCGGCAGCGCCAGGCAGTTTGGATATAGCTGGGAAAGATTCAATTTTAAGATTTTTAGCTAATCTTTCCCGGGAACTTAAAAATCTAATACTTTAGTATGGCACGCTACAGGGGTCCGAAGACCAAGATTTCCCGCATGTTTGGGGAGCCCATTTTAGGGAACGGCAAATACCTATCCAAGAACAGCAATCCACCGGGCCAGCATGGGGCACAGCGCAAAAGAAAAAGCCTAGGGGAATATGCTTTGCAGCTCAAGGAAAAACAAAAGGCGAAATACACCTACGGCGTTTTGGAGCGCCAGTTCCGCAAGACCTTTGAAGAAGCTTCCCGCCGAAAAGGCGTAACCGGCGAAAATCTCATTAAAATGCTGGAGGCCCGCCTGGACAACACGGTATACCGGCTGGGGATCGCCCCCTCCCGTCCGGCCGCACGCCAGCTGGTCGCCCACAAGCATATTACCGTCAATGGGGAGATCGCCAATATCCCCTCCTTTCAACTCAGGCCAGGCGACATCATCAGCCTGAAAGACATCACCAAAACCAACACGGGCATTACCAGCCACATCCGGGGCAAGAGTCAGAAATTCAACTGGCTGGATTGGAATGAAGCCGACATGAGAGGCACATTTGTCGCTTTTCCCGAGCGGGAAAGCGTTCCGGAAAACATTAAGGAACAATTGATTGTTGAACTATATTCCAAATAGCCCGATCCCCGCCGGCGAACCGACCCGAGGCGGTACAAAAAACGAATCAAAAAATACCAAACGTTCATATGGCCATTCTTAATTTCCAGAAACCAGACAAAATCATACTTCAAAAGACCACCGATTTTGAAGCGCAATTTGAATTCCGCCCCCTGGAGCCGGGCTATGCCGTAACCATCGGCAACGCCTTGCGGCGGGTGCTCCTGAATTCGCTGGAAGGGTATGCAATAATCGGCGTGAAGATTGAAGGCGCTGACCACGAATTCGCCACCTTGAAGGGAGTTACTGAAGACGTGGTGGAGATTATCCTCAACCTCAAACAGGTTCGCCTGAAAAGAAAAGTGGACCACGAAGTGGTTCAGGAAAAAGTAAACATCAGCCTGAAAAACAAAACGGAATTCACCGCCGGAATGTTGGGAGAAGCCACGCCCAGTTTCGAGGTCATGAATCCCCATCTGCTGATCTGCACCCTGGACGCGTCTGCCAAAATGGACATAGAGATTTCGATCGGCAAGGGTCGCGGCTACGTACCCGCCGAGGACAATAAGCCCAAGGATGCGCCCTTCGGATACATCCCCACGGATGCGATTTTCACGCCCATCAAGAATGTAAAATATTCCGTAGAGAATACCCGCGTTGAACAGCGGACCGACTTTGAAAAGCTGCTCATGGAAGTGGTAACCGATGGGACCATCCATCCGGAAGAGGCCGTAAAACAGGCCTCCCGCATCCTGATTCAGCACCTGATGATCATAACCGACGAAAACATCACCTTCGACAACAAAGAAGAAAAGAAGGAAGACCTCGTTGACGAGCAGACCCTGCAGCTGCGTAAAGTGCTCAAAACGCCCCTGGAGGACCTCGATCTTTCGGTACGCGCCTTCAACTGCCTTAAGGCAGCCAAGATCAATAGCCTGAGTGAGCTGGTTACCTACGAACAGGAAGACCTGATGAAATTCCGCAATTTTGGTCAGAAATCCCTTGCCGAGATCGAGCAGGTATTGGGAGAGCGCGGATTACACTTTGGCATGGACCTCGGCAAACTGAAACTGGACGACGAATAGCGGCCCGTCCCCAGGATTACTGAAGACATTCGCGCATCCGAACAAAATCATGACGTCATGCGACACGGAGACAAGATTAAGAACCTAGGGAGGACGGCGGCACACCGCAAGGCGTTGTTGTCCAATCTCGCCTGCCAGCTGATAGACAAAAAACGAATCATTACGACCCTGGCCAAGGCGAAGGCATTGAGGAAGTTTGTAGAACCCTTGATCACCAAGGCTAAAGAAAATACCACACACCAGAGACGCATGGTGTTCAGCCAATTGCAGGACAACCATACGATAGGAGAGCTTTTCGGTCCGGTTGCCGAAAAAATTGCCGGCCGTCCCGGAGGATATACTCGGATCATCAAACTAGGCAAGCGGGTCGGCGACAATGCCGAGACGGCATTTATCGAGTTGGTCGACTTCAACGAGATATACGGAAAAGGCAAAGGCGAAGCCCGGGAAGCCGCAAAGAAGACCCGCCGCGGAGGAAGCCGGAAAAAGGCTGCCGCGGAATTCAAGGAACCGGCCAAGGCCAAGACGGCCGAGGCAGCGACCAGCGCCCCGTCAGGCACCTGATCCGAAGGCGGCTTGCCGCAACGAGTCTCCCTTCGGCCAGCGGCATGTGAGCAACTATTCCCGCCAAAGCCTGCTGAATTCCTTTTCTTTGCAAAACTTTTTGGAATTCCATGTCATTTTCCTCCAATTTGTCTCCGGCGGTTCTCTTGCTGGAAGACGGTACCCTCCACCACGGCACGGCTTTCGGACAGCCTGGCACTACCGCAGGTGAGTTGTGCTTCAACACCGGCATGACCGGCTACCAGGAAGTATTTACTGATCCCAGCTATTTCGGCCAGGTGCTCATTATGAACAGCGTGCACATTGGCAACTACGGGGTGAATCCAGGAGATGTTGAATCCGATGGGGTTAAAATCCGTGGCCTGATTGGCCGCAACCTGGAGTCGCAGTTTTCCCGCAAATTGGCCACCGGCTCCCTGGAGCAATATTTGAAGGACAACCAGATCGTTTGCATCAATGGCGTGGATACCCGGTCCCTGGTCAGCCACATCAGAATCCGGGGGGCCATGAACTGCATCATTTCCTCCGAAATAACGGGGCTTACCCAGCTTAAGGATATGCTCGCAGAAATTCCTTCTATGGCCGGGCTCGAACTGGCCAGCCGGGTGAGTACCGATAAGGAATATGACTTGGGTGAATCCGGCGATCGGCCGCGGATTGCGGTAATCGACTATGGCATCAAACGCCATATTCTGACCTGCATGCTAAACCGGGGGGCGTATATCCGGGTCTTCCCGGCCCGCACTCCCTTTGAACGGATCCGCCAATTCCGGGCCGACGGATATTTCCTATCCAATGGGCCGGGAGATCCCGCCGCGATGGATTATGCGATCCGAACGGTGGGGGAGATCCTGCAGGAGGAAAAGCCCCTCTTTGGCATCTGCCTGGGACATCAGCTCCTGGCCCTGGCCCAGGGTGTGGATACGTTTAAGATGCACCACGGACACCGGGGGCTGAATCACCCGGTAAAGAACTTGATCAGTGGTCGCTGCGAGATCACTACTCAAAACCACGGATTTGGCGTGGATCCGGAATCTCTTCGCCGGAACAGCAACTTCGAAATAACCCACGTCAACCTGAATGACCAATCCATCGAAGGAATCCGACTCAAAAACAAGCCGGTCTTTTCGGTCCAATACCATCCTGAGTCCACCCCGGGCCCGCACGACAGCCGGTACTTATTCGACGAATTCCTTCAACTGATCAGGAACCAGGCGAGAACCCCCGAGCGCGCGGTACATTAGTGGGCAGAGCGAGGCACAGGTAACTTTTTTTCATTTTTTTGGATGCCGCTGAGTTCTTGCCGTACCCGGCGCCAGGCCCCTCGTCCGCTTATTAAACCCTTATTTTTGTAATCAAGTAAACCTTATGCAGTGGCGCTGATCAAGAGCATTTCGGGGATTAGGGGTACGATGGGTGGGAAACCGGGTGAGAATCTGACCCCACCGGACATTGTGAGGTTTACGGCAGCCTATGGTAGTTGGATCCGCGAAGGACCCTGGGGGAGAACGCTGGTTTTGGGAAGGGACGGAAGGATCAGCGGAGAGATAATGCGGCAGCTGGTGGTTAGCGTGCTCAATGCAATGGGCCTGGATGTCATCGACCTGGGACTTTCCACGACGCCAACCGTGGAGCTCGCTGTGATCCGCGAAAAGGCAGCGGGGGGAATCATCCTCACCGCAAGCCACAATCCCAAGGAATGGAACGCCCTCAAGCTGCTCAATAATTTGGGAGAGTTTGTCAGCGCGGAGACAGGGGCCCATATCCTGGAGCGAGCCGAGTCCGCTGATTTCGCCTTTGCTTCCGTCGACAAACTGGGGACCTCCCGCTCCGATTCTTCTTACCTTCAAAAGCATGTCGAGGCCGTAGTTGGCTATCCGCTGGTGGATAGCGAAGCCATCCGACGGAAAAAATTCCGGATCGTTGCCGACACCATCAATTCCACGGGCGCTTTGTTCCTGCCCCCGTTGCTGCAGGCCCTCGGAGTGGAGGAGGTGATCCTGCTGAACGGAGAAGTAAACGGAAAATTCGCCCATAACCCGGAACCACTACCGGAGAACCTGGCCGGGCTTGGCTCGGCCGTGCAGAAGAACCGGGCGCACCTGGGCATCGCCGTGGACCCGGACGTGGATCGCCTCTGCTTCGTCTGCGAAGACGGCACGATGTTCGGTGAAGAGTATAGCCTGGTGGCCGTAGCCGATTATGTCCTGGAGCAAAGACCCGGCAACACCGTCAGCAATCTGAGCAGCACCAAAGCACTCAAAGAGATTACGGAGAAACATGGAGGCCAGTACTTCCCCTCGGCAGTCGGCGAGGTCAACGTGGTCAACCGGATGAAGGAAGTAAATGCCGTCATTGGCGGCGAAGGCAACGGGGGCATTATCGTTCCTGACCTGCATTACGGACGCGACGCCTTGATCGGGATTGGGCTTTTTCTCAGCGCCCTGGCCCGTCATAAGAACGGCATCAAATCATTCCGGACTCGGTACCCGGATTATTTCATATCGAAAAATAAAATCGAATTGCGCCAGGGGATCGACGTTCAGGATATCTTTGAAAAAATCAAGAAAAAATACAAGAATCAGCCAGCCAATACAGAAGACGGTCTGAAAATCGAATTTGACAAAGACTGGGTCCACCTGCGCCCGAGCAATACGGAACCCATCATCCGGATCTATGCAGAAAGCAATTTTGAGACTACTGCCAACAATATAGCACTGCGGCTGATGAAGGATATCAAGGAATTCATCTAACCTTGCCCTCCGGGCTTTTTGCCGATATTGCCTAACTTTGCGCACCGCTCAGCCGCAGGTTGAGCCCTTGATCAGCATTCCGTTTTTCCAATCAAACCCGTGTCGCAAACTTCCCACCATACACGTACCACCGATTTTGCTCCGGACGGAGCGGATACTGCGGCCATGGCCCGGATCTATTTCGACAACGCAGCGACAACTTCCCTGGATCGGGAGGTATTGGACGCCATGATGCCTTTTCTTACGAACCGGTTTGGAAATCCTTCTTCCATTTATTCCTATGGAAGAGAAGGGAGGCTGGCAGTGGAGAGTGCCCGCAAGAGCGTCGCCCGCCTGCTCAACGCAAATCCAGCGGAAATATTCTTCACCAGCGGAGGGACAGAAAGCAGCAATACTGCCATTACGGCTTCGGTGCGCGACCTCGGATGTACGCATATTCTGACGTCTGCCCTGGAACACCACGCCACCCTGCACACGATTGAATATCTCGTCCGTCGCGGAGAAGCAAGCAGCAGTCAGGTCAAACTGCACGCCAACGGACATGTCGATCTCGAAGACCTGGGTCGCCAGCTCCAAGCCTCCGGCGAAAAATGCCTCGTGAGCCTGATGCACGCCAACAACGAGATCGGCAATCTCCTGGACCTCGCCAAAGCAGGAGAGATTTGTCGGGCCCACGGCGCGGTGTTTTATTCGGACACCGTTCAGACAGTAGGGCATTTTCCCTTCGACCTTCGACGCACGGCGGTCGACTTCATCGCCGGTTCCGCTCACAAATTCCACGGACCCAAGGGATCGGGGATTCTCTTTGTCCGGGAAGGCTTGCGGATCAGCGCGTATATACACGGGGGTTCCCAGGAGCGCAATATGCGTGCTGGGACTGAAAATGTTTATGGCATTGTCGGATTTGCCAAGGCCTTGGAATTGGCTTCCCCGCTGATGGATGCGGACAGCCGGTACATCCGGAGCCTGAAGCAATACATGTTGGAGAGCCTGACCCGGAAAATTCCGGGTGTTTCCTTCAACGGGGACCCTCTGGGAAGCAGCTTATATACCGTGCTTAGCGCGAATTTTCCCAAGACTCTGAAAAGCGAGATGATCCTTATGAACCTGGATATCCACAATATTTGCGCTTCCGGCGGCAGCGCCTGCACCAGCGGCGTCGAACAACGTTCGCATGTAATCGCAGCGATCAACGACAATCCCCAGCTGGTTACCGTGCGATTTTCCTTTTGCAAACACAATACCCGCGAAGAGATTGACTGGACGGTGGACAAAATTCATGAATTGATCTAACCGGATCAGCAAGACCTTTCGTTGCGTTTCAAATCTACCGATATGACGAATCGATTGCTCGTTGCTTTTTGCCTAGTCCTCGCCCTTGCGTCAACCCATTGCTCTTCGCCCCAGCCGCCTTCCCAGGCTCCCGGACAGGATTCCGGAAAGGGGCGGCCTGGTCACCCCGACTGGAGCTACCAAGCCGTAATTTACGAGGTGAACCTGCGCCAGTACAGCACGGAAGGAACCTTCGACGCTTTTTCGCGGTCTCTGCCTCGCCTGAAGGAAATGGGCGTGGGAATCCTTTGGTTTATGCCGATTAATCCGATTGGATTGGCCGGGAGAAAGAACAAGCCATCCGACTTGGGCAGTTATTACTCGGTCCGCGACTATCGGGCAGTCAACCCGGAGTTCGGAACCCTGAACCAGTGGAAAGAGCTCGTTCAAGACGCGCATCGCATGGGATTTCATGTAATCCAGGATTGGGTGCCCAATCACTCTTCACCAGACAATCCGTGGATCACCAATCACCCGTCTTTTTATAAATTGGACTCTTCGGGCAAGCCGATGACCCCCTACGACTGGACGGATACCAGGAAACTCAATTACGACAACCCGGAATTGCGTGATTCCATGCTATCGGCCATGGTATTTTGGGTCAAAGCCACCGGCATCGACGGTTTTCGTTGCGATGTGGCCGGTGACGTTCCCGATGATTTTTGGAAATGGGCCATTGACAGCCTGCGACAGATCAAGCCGTTATTCATGCTGGCTGAAGGGAATAAGCCCAGCCTGCACCAGGACGGATTCGATGCGACCTATCCCTGGGACGTGATGGCCGTGGCTTACGGCATTGCTTCCGGGAAGACCCGCGTCGACCAGCTTGATTCAGTAATTCGCATGGATTATGCGCGGTTTCCTGGGGATGCGCTCCGGATGTACTATACGACCAATCACGATGAGAACAGCTGGAATGGGACGGAATTTGAACGTTTTGGTGCCGGGTCGAAGACCTTTGCGGTCTGGGCCTTCACCATGGGGCAGTCGGTCCCGATGATCTATAGCGGTCAGGAAGAGCCCAACCGGAAGCGACTGAAATTTTTTGTCAAAGACAGCATCGCCTGGAAGCACTATAGCCTGGCTTCATTTTACCAGAGTTTGTGCAAAATGAGGCTTTCCACACCCGCTCTCGCAGCCGACGCCGAATTTGTCAAGTTGAACCTCACCCGGGACGACGGGGCCATATTTGCTTACCTGCGCCGCAAAGAAGGACACCGATTCCTGGTAGTCCTGAATTTTTCAGGAAAGAAGCAATCCTTCCGCCTAGATGGCAATTTGTGGACGGGCAAAGCCCGTGATGCATTCAACTCGTCGAATCTCAACCTGGACAGCGGGCATCAGTTCCAGCTCGCGCCCTGGGGCTGGCAGCTCTACAATTATGATGCGCCTTGAGCCACCAGGCAAAATTAAACGGTTATTTTCCTGATGGAGTACCTGCTTGGCATTGACATAGGCACTACGGGAACCAAGGCGATCGGCCTCCAGCTGGGGGGCACCATTTGGGAAACGGCTTATGCTGCCTACCCCACGATGATTCCCCGGCCGGATGAGCAGGAGCTGGATCCGGACTTGCTGGAAAATGCGGTGATCCGCGTTATCCGGGAGGTAACCGGACGAGGGAACGGCAGCGCGTCCTTGCTCGGTGTTTGCTTTAGCTGTGCGATGCACAGCATTATGGCGGTGGATGCAAGCGGCTCCCCATTGACTCCGGCCATCACCTGGGCCGACCTGCGCAGCCGGGCTTATGCCAGCCGGCTGAAAGAATCGGACCTGGGCCGGCGTTTGTATGCGAGGACCGGCACGCCCATGCACCCCATGTCTCCTTTATGCAAAATCATGTGGCTGAGGGAAAATGAACCGGGGATTTTTTCCCGGGCGGCCAAATTCATTTCGATCAAGGAATTTATCTGGTACCGTTTTTTTGGACACTACCAAGTGGATTATTCCCTGGATTCTGCAACGGGACTTTTTGACATTCATGATTTGCGTTGGTGCGCAGAGGCGCTGGAGACGGCGGGCATCGACGAAAGCCGCCTTTCCGAATTAGTTCCTCCCACGCATATGGAAAGGAATTTAGCCGAGGCCCTCAAAAGACAACTGGCTTTGCCAGCCGGAGTGCCCTTTATTATCGGCGCCAGCGACGGCTGCCTGGCGAACCTGGGTAGCGGCGCGACCGGACCAGCTGACCTGGCCCTGACCATTGGCACCAGCGGAGCGGTCCGCAGGAACCTGGACCACCCTACTCCCGATCCGGCCCAGCGGGTTTTCAATTTCCTATTGACCGAGAACCGCTACGTGCTGGGTGGCGCCATAAACAACGGGGGAAATGTCGTGAGTTGGTGGGTGGATCAGTTCATGCCCGGAAAGGCCAAGGGAATCGAAGAAATCGCCGCACCAGTGGCTGAAGCGGCGACTCTTGCCGGCGGAAGCCAAGGCCTCATCTTTCTCCCTTACCTGCACGGAGAGCGCGCACCCATTTGGGACCCGGAAGTGCGAGGCGTTTTTTTTGGCGTTCGGGCCACGCAAGGGCCCCTTCATTTTTTGAGGTCCTTACTGGAGGGCATCGGGTTTTCCCTGTATCAAATTTCCATCGTGCTCGAAGATTTGGCCGGCCCTGCGGACAGCATCACGGCCAGTGGCGGGTTCATCCGTTCGGCTCCCTGGCTTCAGATGCTGGCGGATATTTTCCTAAAGGAGGTGCGCGTGACCAGCGAAGCGGACGCTTCAGGAACCGGTGCCGCATGGCTGGGATTTTTTGCTTTGGGGCTTTTAGCCAATCTGGAGCCGCCTGCATCAGCCCGCTCGATCCTTCGCCGGTACCTCCCCGATGCGGCGCGGCATGCCGAATATCAACAGCGTTTTGAGATTTTTGCCTCGCTGTACGATCGGCTCAAACCGGAATTCCCGAGGCTGGATTTCGACCGGCACCAGTAGAGAAAAAAAAGACCGGGACAAAGGTCCCGGTCCGCTAGGGGGTTTGGGGGCTAATCCTATGGGAGAATAATCAATTGATTCAATACTTTCTGACCATTCGAAGAAAGCCGGGCCAGGTAGGTTCCGCCGGACAGGTGAGCGTTCGTGCTGCAGATCGCCATTTGGTGGCCACTCAGCGTTTCCCAATCCGTTTCACCAATCTTCCTTCCGGATAGGTCAAATATTTCCAGTCGTGCGTTCGGCAAACTCTTATCTGATTGGACAAAGAGGTTGTTATTCTGCACGACAGTGGGGTAGATTTTTATACCGGTGATTGCTTGGGCGGATACCTCAACCACGCCAGAATGACTATTGGTTCCGTCCCGGTCAACGATCAGCAAGCGATAGTAGGAGGTCCCGGGCAATGGCGCGTTGTCAGCATAATTGTAGACGTGCTCATACACCGTTGAGGTATCGCTGCCCAGGCTGGCGATTTGCATGATGTCTTCAAAGTGAACCCCATCGCTGCTTCGCTGCACTTCAAAATAGGCGGTGTTTATTTCCACCATCGTACTCCAGCTCAGATCTACAGACTGGTTGCTGGCGAATTGCCCCGTAAAGCTGGTCAGCGTCAGGGGGCAGCTCATGGCCAGGGAACTGAAGGCGGTAAGAAGCAAGCTGAGAAATAAGTTTTTCATAACCCAATTGTTTTCGATGCCAATAGAATTCAATTGAAGTGCCAGGAGGATAAACTATTGGTTATCAATAATTTATATCAAAAAATGCAAGCTATTTTTTCCCAGCAAGGGAAGGAAGTTCCAAATCGAGTGTTGCTCCGGCAAGCGGGTAGGACCTATTTAAGCAACGCTTTGATTTCCTGCAGTTTAAGCAAGGCTTGCATGGGCGTGAGGTAGTTGAGATCGAGATCAGCCAGCAAGGACCGGATATGTGTAAAGGCCTCAGTATGAGCGTCAAATATCGTTAACTGAACTTGATTGGTCTTTTTGGCTTTGGGAATCTGGGTTTGGGGCCGCTCCCGGTTGCTTTCTTCCAGTTGCCGGAGAATTTCATTCGCCCGTTGGATCAGGGAGGCGGGCATACCGGCCATACGGGCCACCTGTATCCCGAAACTATGGGTGCTTGCCCCGGAAACCAGTTTGCGCAGGAAAATCACTTTGTTTCCGGTTTCGCGGCTGCTGATATGAAAGTTTTTGACTCGGGGCAGTTCGAGTTCCAAGCCGTGGAGTTCGTGATAATGCGTAGCGAATAGTGTTTTTGGACGAGCGGGGCTTTCATGCAAAAATTCGGCGATGCTCCAGGCAATGGAAATGCCATCGTAGGTTGAAGTTCCTCGGCCGATTTCGTCAAGGAGCACGAGGCTCCTGGGCGTGATGTTGTTGATAATGCTAGCCGTCTCATTCATTTCCACCATGAAGGTCGATTCTCCGCCGCCCAAATTATCCGATGCCCCTACCCGGGTAAATACCCGGTCGGTGAGGGGAATTTTTGCCGCGTCGGCTGGAACGAAGCTTCCCATATGAGCCATAATCGTGATGAGCGCAGTCTGGCGGAGCAAAGCGCTCTTGCCGCTCATGTTGGGTCCGGTTAAAATAATGATTTGCTGGCTTTCCGGATCCAAGACAAGATCGTTGGCAATATAGGCCTCACCGGGCGGAAGGTTGCGCTCGATGACCGGATGCCGGGCGGCGCTCAGTTCCAGCACCAGGGATTCGAGCATTTGCGGTTTCTTGTAATCGAATTGCAGCGCATTTTGGGCAAAACAGGTCAAGCAATCCAATATTGCCAGCAATTGGCCATTTTGCTGAATGGCCCGGATCTTTTCCTGCACGCTCAAGAGCAACGCTTCATATAGTTCCGCCTCCAAGAGGAGGATGCGGTCCGCTGCGCCGGTTATTTTTTCTTCGTAGGTCTTCAGTTCCGGGGTAATATATCGCTCGGCATTAGCCAGGGTCTGCTTGCGGATCCAGCTCGTGGGCACTTTGTCCCGATGCGCATGAGTAACTTCCAGATAATAACCAAACACGTTGTTGAATCCGATCTTCAGCGAACTGATTCCCGAAGCTTCGGCTTCAGTTCGTTGCATGGAGGCCAGGTATTGCTTACCTCCCGATTCTATCGCCCGGAGCTCGTCCAACTCCGCATTCACACCCGACCGGATGATTCCCGGACGGTTGCTGACCCCCGGCGGCTGTTCGGCAAGTTCCAAACGGATCCGGGCAGCTTGCTCCGGACAGGGATCCAGAGATTGCGTAAGCTGCCGGACATACGCATCAGACGAATCCCGGCAAGCGGCTTTGATGGATTCTGCCTGCTCTAGTCCGGTCAACAGCTGCCTCAGTTCCCGGGGGCTGATCCGCCTCTGAGGGATCTTGCTTACCAGTCGTTCGATATCCCCGCAAGCCTTAAGGCAACGAGACAGTTCATGCCGCTTCCCCACTTCGCGGATCAGGAATTCCACGGCGCCCAGCCGTTCCGCGATGCGCCGGGCATCCGCCGGAGGCAGAAGAATCCACCGATTCAGCAGGCGCGACCCCATCGGGCTTACCGTGTGATCCAAGACTTGCACCAGGCTTTTGCCATTCTCCGATGCCGCTGTGAGCAGCTCGAGGTTCCGAACAGTGAACCGGTCCATCCACAAATAGTCCGAACGCTCGATCCGCTGAATGCCGGTCAGGTGCTCCAGGTGGGGATGTTCGGTTTCTTTCAGGTAATGCAATACGGCCCCCGCGGCCACAGTGGCCAAGCGCAGATCCTCGATCCCGAATCCTTTTAGTGAAAGCGTCTGAAATTGCTTGAGCAGCATCTCCCGCGCGAAGGCCTCCTCGAAAATCCAGCTGTCGAGGCCATAGGTGTGAAAACCTGTTCCGAATGTTTCCTTGAATGTTTTCTGGTATTGCCGGGTAAAGATGACTTCCGCCGGACGATAGGTTTGGAGGAGTTTGTCTGCATAATCCTGGTCAGCTTCAGCCACGGCGAATTCACCGGTGGAAATATCCAAAAAGGCGATCCCCCATCGATCCCCTTCGGCGTGGATCGCAGCGAGATAATTATTGCTGCGGTGGTCCAGCAGTTTGTCGTGTGTGGCCAGGCCCGGAGTCACCAGCTCAGTCACTCCCCGACGCACCAAACCCTTGGCTTGTTTGGGATCTTCGAGCTGATCGCAGATCGCCACGCGAAAGCCAGCGCGGACCAGCTTGTGGAGGTAACTATCCAGCGCATGATAGGGAAATCCCGCGAGTTCCTCCGAAACGGCTGCCCCGTTATTACGTTTCGTGAGGGTGATGCCGAGCACTTGGGAGCTCCGGATCGCATCTTCCCCGAAAGTCTCGTAGAAGTCGCCGACGCGAAATAATAGGATGGCATCCGGATATTTTTGTTTGATGGTCCGGTGCTGGGTCATCAATGGGGTATCTGTACCTTCTTTGGCCATGGCTGGTTCCGTCGAAAAGGGCTGATTGGCGAGCGGTGGCAGCAAAAATAAGGAAGGCGGATGATACGGGTTCGGTACACAGTTCCTTGGCCCTCCAGTCTGCGTTCGCGGGCCTATCTTTGCAGCATGCGGAAGTTGACGATGGAAGAGTTGGAGCGAAAATCGGTGGAGGAATTCCGGCGATCGGAAAAAATGCCCGTCTTGTTGGTGCTGGACAATGTCCGCAGCATGCACAATGTTGGCAGCATTTTCCGGACGGCAGACGCTTTCCTGGCGCAGGCCATATTCCTATGCGGCTACACACCCGTTCCCCCGCACCGGGATATTCACAAGACGGCGCTGGGGGCAACCGATACGGTCGAATGGCGCTATTTCCCGGACGCAGGGATTGCTTTGGCCGGACTGCGGGAGAAGGGATACCGGATTGTCGCCGTGGAGCAGGTCAGTGACAGCATTCCCCTTCAGGCTTTCCGCCCCGAACCCGGCGAGCGCCTCGCGCTCCTGTTGGGTAATGAAATGGAGGGCGTGCAACCGGAACTGCTCAAGTTCTGCGATTCGGCCACGGAAATCCCGCAACTGGGCATGAAGCACTCGCTGAATATTTCAGTCGCTGCCGGGATCGTCCTCTGGGAACTGACCCGGGTTCACTTCAAAACGTCAAGAAACCTGACCCGTCATAATATCGAACCATGAGCCAGATAAAAAATTATCTCCGGCTGATCCGATTCTCGCATACTATTTTCGCCATGCCCTTTGCACTGATCGGCTTTTGTCTGGGTCTTTTTTCGATTTACCATTCGGGCTCCAGGCCCGTGGGCCGGGATGTTCTGTTCCGGCTTCTCCTGGTCTTGTTGTGCATGATATTCGCGCGCAGCGCCGCGATGGCCTTTAACCGTTGGCTGGACTTGCGCTTCGATGCGATCAATCCGCGGACTGCCCTGCGCGAAATCCCCGCCGGGGTGATTTCCAGAAATAAGGCCCTGCTCTTTGTCCTGGTCACCAGCGCCGCCTTTGTTTTTTGCACCTGGTGGATCAATCCGCTTTGTTTTTACCTGTCCTTTGTAGCCCTTGCCGTTGTACTCGGGTACAGCTACACCAAGCGGTTCACACCGCTTTGCCATTTGATCCTGGGTATCGGACTTTCCCTGGCCCCAATCGGAGCCTATCTGGCCGTCACGGGATCTTTCGCGTGGTTGCCCCTGCTCTTTTCGCTCACCGTTATTTTCTGGGTGAGCGGATTTGACATCATATACGCTTTGCAAGACGAAGAATTTGACCGCGCCCAGCGACTCTATTCCATGCCCTCTTGGCTGGGCAAATCAAAGGCGCTGAAGGTTTCCGAAATACTGCATTTGCTGAGTGCGGCTTTTGTGGTCGCTGCCGGATGGTACGGCCATTTCGGGATCTGGTTTTGGGTCGGATTTGCTGTATTTGCCGGAATGCTGCTGTACCAGCATGCCCTAGTCAAGCCGGATGACCTGAGCCGGGTAAACCTCGCCTTCATGACGGCCAACGGCGTCGCCAGCATTGTATTTGCCGTATTTGTCGTGGCCGATCTTTACCTCAGTTAAAATCCCGAAATGCCGCGCATTATTTCCCTCGACTATGGACTTCGTCGGACAGGCATCGCCGTAACGGATCCGCTGCAGCTCATCGCTACTGGCCTGACCACGGTCTCTTCTCCGGATTTGATCGCTTTCCTCCGGGATTACTTTCGTCGGGAAACCGTGGAATCGATCCTGGTGGGATATCCCCTGAATCTCGACCATTCGGAAACGGATGCCAGCCGGCCGGTCCAGGAATTGATCCGCACGTTGAAAAAGGAGTTTCCCCAACTGCCCGTGCAACTCATGGATGAACGGTTCACCTCGCGGATCGCTTCCCGGTCTATGATTGAAATGGGGCTGAAAAAAAAGCAGCGACGCAACAAGAAGCTAATTGATGAGATCGCGGCAACGATCCTGTTGCAAGACTATTTGCTGCGCTATCCCGGCCGCTGAGGCTTCAGGCATTGGGCGAAAAACGTTAAATTTGCAGCAACGGAAAAGAGATGATTTTACCGATTGTGGCTTACGGGGATCCCATCCTCCGGGCGGTATCCCGAGAAATTGGACCTGACTATCCCGAACTATCCGAGTTGATTGCCGACATGTGGGAGACTATGGAGTCGAGCAATGGGGTGGGGCTGGCTGCACCTCAGATCGGCCGGGGGATACGCTTATTCGTAGTGGATTCTACCCAAGTGTTCAAACATTTGGAGGAATCCGAAAAAGGGAAGTATCCAGACGAACCCGGCATTCGTCAGGTATTTATCAATGCAAGGATCATGGAACTGGACGGAAGTGAGTGGCCGTACAACGAAGGATGCCTGAGCATACCCAAGATTCGTGAAGACATTGTCCGGAGCGAACAGGTCCGGTTGTCCTACCAGGATCAACAATTTATACAACATCTGGAGTCTTTTCAGGGGATAACGGCCCGGGTCGTCCTCCATGAATACGACCATATTGAAGGCAAGCTTTTTATCGACCACCTCAAACCGCTGAAGCGAAAACTGCTCAAGGGCAAACTGGACGACATCTCCCGGGGCAAGGTTACCGTAGATTATAAAATGGTATTTCCCAAATAAGATGCCCCGGACGGTCCCCATCTCCCGGCCGTGGACCCGGCTGGTTTGCCCGCTGGGCTGGATACTAGTATGCTGCTTTTGCAGCACTTTGCCATCGGAGCTGCAAGCACAGGATTCTACCGTTCGAATAGCCAACCAGGTGGTCACGCTCAAGGAGGTGGTCATTCGAAGTAAACTCAACGTAGCCGCCTTTATAGATCGCATCCGCAAAGACAGCAGCTTCTACAAAGCATTCAAGAACCTGAAGATCCTCGGATATACGGGGCTCAACGATATCCGCATGATGGACAAGAGGGGAAAACTCAAAGCCTCCCTTTACAGCAGGACCCGCCAACAAGTGGCCAAAGGATGTCGATGGATGAAGGTGTTGGAGCAGCAGGTTACCGGCGACCTGTTCAATCGTAACGGCAACTGGAACTATTATACTGCGCAACTCTATGCCAGCCTGTTTTTCGCCACCGACACCATCTGCGGGGACAATAACATCGTCGGCGACTCCGGGTTTGACCTGGCCGGTAAAAGCGGAATGGAAAAACGAAAGGAACAGCTTAAAATGCTGATTTTTGATCCTGGGGCGCGCATTCCCGGAATACCTTTTATCGGCGACAAGATCGCTTTGTTCGACGAAGGCGTTTCCGATCGGTATGACTTTATTATAGATATGGCGCCGTTCCGCGGAGAAATGTGTTATGTTTTCCGGATCATTCCCCGGGGCGATCTCAGCGCTTCGGAAAAAAATCAAATTGTTTTCAATGAAATGACGACCTGGTTCCGGATATCTGACTGGGACATTGTGGCCCGAACCTATGATCTCAGCTACAATACCGGAATCTATGATTTTGCCGTAACCATGCAGGTGGAAATGACGCGGTTCAAGGAATTCCAGGTTCCTTCTCTGATTCGTTACAACGGGGAATGGGGATTGCTATTCAGGAAAAAAGAAAGAGGGGTGTTTACGGCCACCCTATTTGATTTTACGCAGTGATTGGCCGGAGACGCTTACTCTTTCGCAGCTATATTCCCGCCATTTCGCGATTAACCGACGCATATCTTCCGGCAGCTCGCTCTCAAACAAGATTTCTTTTCCGCTGGAAGGATGGATAAAGCCCAGCGTCTTGGCGTGCAGCGCATGACGGGGGCAGACCGCAAAGCAATTCTCCACGAACTGCCGGTATTTGCTGAATATCGTTCCCTTGAGGATGCGGTCCCCTCCATAGGTTTCATCGTTGAAGAGGGGATGCCCGATATGCTGCATGTGGACCCGGATCTGATGCGTCCTTCCCGTTTCCAGCACACATTGCAGCAAGGTTACGTAGCCAAAGCGCTCCAGCACCCGGTAATGGGTAACGGCCTCCTTCCCGTGCTCGGCATCCGGATAGGCGTCGAATAGTTTCCGAAACCGCCGATGCCTGCCGATATGGGCCCGAACCGTACCGGAATCCGAGGACATGTCGCCCCAGACCAGCGCAAGGTATTGGCGCTTGACGGTATGATCAAAAAACTGACGGGCCAGGTGATTGAGGGCTTTGCTGGTCTTGGCCACCACGAGCAGTCCGCTGGTATTTTTGTCGATCCGGTGGACCAGGCCAAATCGCGGAAGAATTTCCTCGGAAATTTGGGTATTCTTTTGCTGCAGATACCCCGCCACACCATTAATCAGCGTACCGCTGTAGTTGCCGGATCCCGGGTGGACGACCAAGCCGGCCGGCTTGTCGATGACCAGCAAGTCCTCGTCTTCATAGAAGATTGGAAGATCCATGGGCTCCGGAATAATTTCTTCCCCCGGTTTTTCCGTGTGTGAGTACATGATGATCTGGTCTGCCGGACGAATTTTGTAATTAGCGGGCACGGGCTGGTCATTGACCAGCACGCGGCCGTCGTCGATGGCCTGCTGTATCTTGTTGCGGGAAGCGCCGGACAACCGGGCGGTTAGAAATTTATCCAGGCGCAAGGGTTCCTGACCCCGGTCCACCAGGATCTTCGTGCGCTCAAACAGCGATTCCCCGTACTCGCTACTTTCTTCCGCGTCCTCTTCCTGAGCCTTTCGTTTCGGCATATCCAATCCTTTATGCAAAAGTAACCCAAGTTGCGCCGTTGGCGTAAATTGCGGCTTCATGCAGGTACGCACGGTCCATTTCCGCGACCTGGGTCGGATGGAATACGCAGAGGCCTGGGATTATCAGGAAAAGCTCCTTTCCGCCAATCTGCGGCTCAAATCCGCAGCGTTGGGCATGGATGCTTTTCCCGGGGCGCCGTTAACGCAGGACCATCTCCTGTTTGTCGAACATTCGCCTGTCTTTACCTTGGGCAAGAGCGGAGACCCGCAGCACGTGCTGATTGGGCCCGACGAGCGGGAACAGCGCGGAATCCAGTTCATAAACACCAACCGCGGGGGAGACATCACCTATCATGGCCCGGGGCAACTGGTGGGGTATCCGATCCTGGATCTGGAACATTTTTTTACCGATATCGGGAGGTACATGCGGAGCCTGGAGGAGATTTTGATCCGCGTCCTGGGCGATTTTGCCATCCAGGCCGGGCGCTTGCCTGGCGCCACGGGCGTATGGCTTGATCCGTCGGACCCCATTGGGGCGAGAAAAATCGCTGCCCTGGGAGTGCGCTGCAGCCGTTGGGTGACCATGCACGGCTTCGCCCTGAATGTCAACACCGACTTAAGCTATTTCCGCCATATCATTCCCTGCGGCCTGAGCCAAGGGCAGGTTACCTCCATGGAGAAAGAGTTGGGAAACCCGGTGCCCATGGAAGAGGTCAAGATCCGGGTGAGGGGGCATTTTGAAGCAGTATTTGGTGCCGTTTTAAGGGAAAAAGAGGAGGTGCCTGCCGGATCCTGAAAATTCCGGTTCCGCGGCGGCAGTCAGAATTCCCGCGGGATATAAATCAGGTTTTTTTCCTTGAGTTTTCCATCCTCATAGAGTTCGAAGCGAAACCAGCCGGAATGAAGGAAATTGGCCTTGTCCAGGATAAGGGGCGATTCCTTGATTTCCTTTACTTCCAGGGTCGGTGAACTATCTTCCTCGAAGAATTTAAGCGAGTATTTTTTCCGCGACGCGTCGGGCAACGCAATCGTCACATTGCCTTCTTTGGTCGTATATACGTAAGGTGATACCTTAAAGACCTCCTTGACGGGCTTGGCTACGAATGCCTTGATGAGGATGGTGTCGGCATGAACGAACAGGATCGTGTCCTTGGTCTTGTTCAGGATCGAATCGCGGAATTCCCGGATCAACCGGCCCGGCAGGGGTTTGAGCAGGGAGTCCTTTTCTTTGATGAAAATGATTTTCTCCAGGTCCAGGCGGGGCTGACCGCTGATTTGACTAGGGCTCGATACTTTTGGATTTTCAGCCGCTACATAGTTGGGAGCATAGAACATTCGCTGGTTGTTCAAATGCGCATCGCTGCTGTCTTCCGGCGGCGGGGGAGGAGGGGTCTCCAGGTGTTTTTTTTCTGGTGGGGGGCTCTTTGCCACAACAACCGGGGGAGCCGATTCGGCAACCGCTTTCTTGGATTTGGTAAACAGGTACCTGCTGTTTTCGAGCAAAATAAACAGGCGATAGTACATGTTGGCTCCAGACGATTTATTGTCGACAAATCCGTTTTCGGGAATCGTTGGGTCGGGCAGCGTGAGCAGGGTGGTAAAATTCCGCAGGCTATCGCTCGAGCGCTGAATGCTGATTTGCGAAACTTTGGGGTATTTATTCCTCCAACTGATAAGAACCTTGCCATTGGCTTTGATCACTGCCGAGAATCGGGGAAGAGTATCCTGAGCGTCCAATTGCATTGCCAACAAAAGAGATAGTAATAATAGAGCCAGAATAAGACGCATGACGCTGAATGGTCTTTGAAAGTGGATTGTATAGGCAAAGATAGGGGAAGTGTGCCTCCCGGCTGCTCCTTAAAAGGTCAGTGTTCCAGTCGGGAGTGAACGGTTGCCTTGCAGACCCCCACTGTGGATAACCAAGATTTTACTTCCCGGGAGAAAGTAGTTTCGAGTGGCTAAATCCATCAAGCCATAAAACAATTTTCCAGTGTACACAAAATCAGTAGCCACTCCCGATTCGGCATAGAATTCGTTCATGAAGCGAATTAGTGCGGGAGATTTTCTGGCATATCCGCCGAAATGATAGGCATGCTGAAGATCGGCCTGAGGTAGGTTGGCGTCTGGAGATAGTCCGGGCACCCGGAATTTTTCGGCCGATACCGGATCATTCAAAATGCTGATGCCGGTCACCCGTTGATCCTTGCCAGCACTTAGGAGCAGTCCCCTTAGCATCGTGCCTGTTCCCAAGGCGCAAAATATATGTGAATAATTCTCCTTATCCGTAAGGTTTAGGATTTCCTGGCATCCGGAAACGCCCAGGAATCCCGCGCCACCTTCGGGAATGAGGCACGCGTCCGGGTACTGGTTTTCCAAGGACTGGAGAATGGCCGGGTCCCGCAAATGGCGATACGCTTCGCCCGATAGGAAATGAAATTCCATCCCGAACCCGGCTGCCGCTTCCAGGGTCAGCGAGAGCGTCTTTGGCCTTTCCCCCCGCACGAAGGCGAGCGAATTCAGGCCGGTCCGTTGCGCCGCATAGGCCAGGGCCAGCAAGTGGTTGGACCAGGCTCCCCCGAAGCTTATGACGCGCCGGCGCTTTTCCTGGAAGGCGAGGGACAAATAATTCTTCAACTTGAACCATTTATTGCCGGAAATTACCGGATGGATCCGGTCCAGACGGAGGACATCGGCAGACAACTTGCGGGAAGCTAGTGCCCAGGCCTTCAGGGGTTCCGGACCGGCTGCTGCGAGATGAATGGACCGCTCCAGGGATTCGAAGATTGGGTAGTTCAGATTCCCTTCAGAATTCAATAATTTCGGGCCCAGCATAGAAAACAAAAGTACGGCAATGCAATCCACGCTGTTGATCCTGGCCGCAGGAATGGCTTCGCGCTACGGAAGTATGAAGCAGGTTGAGGGTTTCGGACCGAATCAGGAAACCATCATGGATTATTCCATCTTTGACGCCTGCCGATCCGGATTCACCAAATTGGTTTTTATTATTCGTAAAGATTTTGCGGAAGATTTCAAGGCCCAATTTGAACCGCGCTGGGGCAAGCGGGTCCGAACGGAATATGTTTGCCAGGATTTGGATTCCTTTACCCAGGGATTCCCGATCCCCGCCGAAAGGTCGAAGCCCTGGGGAACCGCCCATGCCGTCCTTTGCGCCAAAGATGCCATCCGGGAACCCTTTGCCGTAATCAACGCCGATGACTTCTATGGCCTGGATGCCTTTGCCAAAGCAGCGGGTTTTCTTCAAACCGATTCCCGGGAGGACTGCTACAGCCTGATTGGCTACGACCTGGCCAAGACGCTTTCCGAAAATGGAACGGTGAGCCGGGGCGTTTGTCAGGTAGATCCGGCTGGGAACCTGGAATCCATCGCCGAGAGAACCAAAATATTCCGGAATGCAGACCAGCGAATAACTTTTGAAGAAAACGGAAAACTTTTCGAAGTACCGGATGACGCCAAGGTTTCCATGAATTTCTGGTGCTTTGATCCTTCCGTTTTTTCCTTCATCGAAAAAATATTTGCGGAATTCCTAGCCGGGGAAGGCAATAACCCCAAGGCGGAGTTTTTTATACCCATCGTTGGGGATCGATTTATTCAGGAAGGCAGGGGAAAAATCCGCGTGATTCCCACTTCCGCTCAGTGGTTTGGCGTTACCTATCGGGAAGATGCTCCGGGAGTCCGCGAAAACATCGCCCGGCTTATCCGGCAGGGGCAATATCCTGCGGAATTGGCCTAAGGGGGAAAAGGAAAGAATAAAGTAAAAACGCACCGGCTTCGGGCGCCTAGTAGCTCTTGACCATGAATACGCAGGTCTCGATCTTTTTGATTTGAAGGCTCCGTTCCATGCCTTTAATGGACGAATTAAGGGGGACTTTGATATCTGAATAGCTGCTGTCCGATTTTATTTCCTCCAGCAACTTAAAAATATTCTTGGAGCGGATGGCGAACACAACGCCCTGGGCCTGGGACTGCCTAGTGCTGAGCACTCCCACCACTTCTCCGTTCTTGTTGATCACCGGTCCGCCGCTGTTTCCCGGATTGGCGGCCACCGCAATCTGGCAGGCGAGGGTGTCTCCCTCAAATCCGGTTTTTGCGCTCATATAGCCTTCTCCGTACACAATTTCGTCCCGGGGATAGCCCAGGGTAAAAATCTGTTCTCCCAGGTCCGTATTGGCCTTACTGATACCATAAGGGAGACTGGTCAGCGGCTTGAAGTCTTCGTCCTCTATTTTGAGAAAGGCCAGATCCGTTTCCGGCTCAATCTTCACGATGCGGGCATTGAATTCCTTGCCAATGTTGTTTTGCACCACTACCGTATTGGCGTGGGCCACAACATGAGCGTTGGTAATGATCCAGCCCCGGCCGTCAATCAGAAAACCCGTACCTCCGGTCTTTACCGGAACGTCGGGCATGGGCTTGACCAGGGGAGCTTTCTCATTCAAGTTGCGGCGAAGGTCTCCAATGGTCTTTTCCTGATTCTGGATCTGCCGGCTCAGTTGTTCGACCTTTTGCTCATTTACCTTGGGTGACACATACGAAACCAATCCGCTGATGGCCAAGGCAGTTACGCCCGCGATGAAGGCAGCCACGGCGACCACTTTCTTGTATCTTTTCCAAAGCTTGACTACCCGGGGTTTGCGAATCTCGCCCATGGCTCCGCTTTCAAAAAGCCTGCTCTCAATTTCCGACAAGGTTTCCTTGAGGATTTTCCGGTCGCCGAAGCGATTCATCTGGTTCAAAAAGATGGTATGCTCCACCACCATCTGGTCGACGGCAGGGTTGGTCTTGCGCAGGTGTTCGAAGAAAACTCTTTCTTCGGGAAGCATTTCTCCCCGCATATAGCGCTCAATCGTATCAAGCATTTGAAGGTCTTGCATCTCCTCGCATCATTTTATATTGCTCGAAAAAAATTCTTTTCAGGCGCATCAGGCACTTATACTTCTGGTTCTTCGCGTTGTCGGCATTGGTGTACCCAAAATCGGCGGCGATTTCATGCATCGACCGCTTTTGCAGATAGTATGACTCCAAAAGGCTCTTGCAGGGTTCCCCGAGGCCGGACATCGCCTTGTCCATTAGTTGAAAATCCTCATTTCGTTGCTCATGAGCTTCCAGGTCGTCCTCCACGGAAACGAATTTTTCCGTGGGTTCCTGATCTGCGGATAGCCGCTGCATTTGGTGGAGACGCTTGAGCCATAGCCTTCTGGAAACGGAATAGACATAGGTCTTGATCTGGCAATGAAGCTCAAAAGATCCTGATTTCACCTTTTCATAGAGCACGATGATCGCCTCCTGGAAAATATCTTTGGCATCTTCTGCCGTTCCGTTGTTGTTCTGAACCAGGCCCTGGACCATGTTATAATGTTGTTTATAAATGGATTCGATGGCCTCCTTATTATCCTGCGCTAATCCTTTCAGCAAATCTCTTTCCTGGGAGTCTATACTCACGCGTATGCTCTATTTAATACCGAAAATTAAGATTAGTAACCCAGAACAGGTCCAAAATGATACCCTGAAAACTGGATCAATCTAGGGCAATTACTCATAGATATTACGAAAAATAATATCTAATTTTTTTTATCTAATCAGGTTACTTTATAGCTCAATTTTGTATAAACAATGGAAAATCGTTCAATTTCTTAAACTAAACATTCAACCAGCGGATAGACCTTTTTTTCATATGGCAAGCAATCGTTAGAGGCCGTCCTGTTCCCAGGATGGCTTTTCTTTAATGAAAACTAAGGATAAATTCTTGATATATAGATATTTATAAATAATAGGCGGAAAATTGAGCTTTACCGGGTTACTTTTTGATTTTCTGCGTATTAACAGCAAACCATTCATTCAACACAAAATCGAATTACAATGAAAAAGCTTTTGTTAGTATTATCTATTGGCGTTTTCGCGGCTTGTAATAATTCCGCCAGCACCGATGCCAGCAAAACTGACTCTTCCAAGAGTGCTATGGATTCTTCCAAGGCTGCAATGGACTCCTCGAAAGCCAAGATGGATACCGCTAGGGCAGCCATGGATTCGGCAAAGGCTAAGATGTATTCTACGAAGAAGTAGCTGAACTCTTTTATAGCAAGCAATCATTGAACCATCCCGTTGAGGGATGGTTTTTATTTGACCGGCCTTGCGAGCCGTTCATGCTTGGAGTTTTTTCCGAAGGCCATCGTCTATGGCATCCAGAAATTCTTCGGTATACAGGAAATGCTTGCCGTGTTCGACTTTATTTCCGTGCACGCAAATGGCCAGGTCCTTGGTCATTTTGCCTTCCTCCACGGTTTTCACGCAAACTTCCTCCAGCGCCTGACTGAATCGGATAAGTTCCGGTTGGCCGTCGAGCTTCCCGCGAAAGGCAAGGCCCCGCGTCCAGGCGAAAATAGACGCGATGGGATTGGTTGAAGTGGGCTTCCCGGCCTGGTGGTCCCGGAAATGCCGCGTGACCGTGCCATGTGCGGCCTCGGCCTCCATGATCCGGCCATCCGGTGTGATCAGCACGGAGGTCATGAGTCCCAACGAACCAAATCCCTGGGCAATCGAGTCGCTTTGGACATCGCCGTCGTAATTTTTACAAGCCCAGACAAAATTGCCGTTCCATTTCAGGGCACTGGCCACCATATCATCGATCAGCCGGTGTTCATAGGTTATTCCGGCCTCTTTAAAACGAGGCTGGAATTCGGCTTCGTAAATGGCCGAGAATATGTCCTTGAACCGGCCATCGTATTTTTTGAGAATCGTATTTTTTGTACTCAAATAAAGCGGCCACTTCTTGTTCAGGGCCATATTGAAGCAGGCCCGGGCAAACCCGCTAATGCTCTCATCCAGGTTATACATGGCCAGCGCAACCCCGTCTCCAGTAAAATGAAATACTTCGTGGGATTGCGGAGGGCTTCCGTCGTCAGGAGTGAATGTCAGGGTGAGTTTGCCCTTGCCGCGAATCACGAGGTCCGTGGCACGGTACTGATCTCCGAATGCATGCCTGCCCACGATGATCGGGGCGGTCCAGTTCGTGACCAGCCGGGGAATGTTGGCAATAACTATGGGCTCCCGGAAAACGGTCCCATCCAGGATATTGCGGATCGTCCCGTTGGGGCTCTTCCACATTTGCTTGAGTTGGAATTCCTTAACCCGGGCTTCATCAGGAGTGATGGTGGCGCATTTGATCCCTACCCCGCATTGCCGAATGGCTTGGGCGGCGTCGATGGTAATTTGGTCGTTGGTTTGGTCCCTGGATTCGATGCCCAGGTCAAAATATTGTATCTCCAGGTCCAGATAGGGCAGGATCAGCTTGTCTTTGATGAATTTCCAGATGATGCGGGTCATTTCATCACCGTCCAGTTCTACCACGGGGTTGGCGACTGATATTTTCTTGGCCATGGTTGCAATTTTGTCCGTAAAAAGGGAGGACAAACCTACAGGAATTGCCTCAATTGGCAAAGGCGCGCGGGCCGCCCTCTTCGGATTCGTTCAGGCTGCCGCTTACCGAAAAAATAATTTTCTAAAAAAAGTGGAGTAACTTTTTTACTTTGTGTCCAGATAACACATCCTAATGCCGTTCGAAGCAGCCCGCCAGTATGTCGAACGATTTGTCAACTTGAGTGACAATGAATTTGAGTTTCTCACGCAACTACTGGAAGTCCGCCATTTTGACAAAAAGCAAATACTGATCCGCGAAGGAGAAATTGAGCAATACCTGAACTTCGTCGTGGAGGGACTTGCCAGGAAATTTTTTTACCGGAACGCAGAAGAGATCGTAACCCAGATAGCCAAAGAAGGCGATCTGATCTGCTGCTACGATTCCTTTCTTTCGGGAATCCCTTCCAATTATGCCGTGGAAACGATCGAGCCCACAACGGTCCTTTCGATTACCATGCAGCACGCCGAAGAGTTTTACCGGATGGGGGCTAAGATGGAAAGGCTCGGCCGGCTAATTGTTACCGAACAGTTCCTCAACAAGGAAAATTGGGAATATGACCGGATGCGGCTGGATTCGCACGAACGATTTATCCGGTTTGTAGAGGGCAATCCCGACTTGCTTCGCCGGGTGCCGCAAAAATACCTGGCTTCCTACCTGAACATTAAGCCGGAAACTTTCAGCCGGCTCAAGCATCTACTCATCAAAAAGGTTTGATTGATCAAAGGTGGACGATGAGGACGGGGATCTGCAATTCGTGACGCACGGAATTAACGGTCTCTCCGAAAATGAAATCCTGGATGCCGCTATGGCCGTGCGCTCCGATCACCAGCATGTCCGCATGCTCTTCGCGGACGATGCGCACGATTTCCTGGGTTCGGTGCCGGTATCCGAGACGGATCCGGCTTTCCCAGCCCAACTGCTGGAGCTGGGCCTGGTAACTCTGCAGCGTTTGCTCATCTTGGCGCGTCTCGTAGTCGTCGCTTTCCTTACCGAGCAATTGCGCTGAAACGCTTTCCACCACGTGGATCAGCAAAAAGCGGGTTTTTCGGCTTCCCTGGCCGATGGCATATGCCAGGAGCTTTTCGTCGTGCTCGCTGAAATCCAGGGCGATGGCGACATGTTCAAAGCTCGGGGCATGCAAATGAAACGCCTTTCCGGTTTGCGGATGGATCCGGATCGCATCCGGTTGGCCCCGAAGGCTGAGCCAGGGGTGGACCAGCAGGTAGAATAGCAGGAGCAGGCCAGCCACGAGCGCCGTAGATAACAACAGCTTCCAGATCAAATGCCCCGGCTCGGAAAAATACCCGGTCAACGAATCCAAAACCAGCTTAAGGTTCAGGTAGATCAGGAGCACGGCAATAACCCAACCCAATACCTGGGCGGCGGGGCCGATGGCAAACGACCCCATTTTTTTTCGATCACTGACGAAATGAATTAGTGGAATTACCGCAAAACCGAGTTGAACACTCAGGACCACCTGACTGAATACCATCAAATTGTCGACCTGCGATTCTCCGGCAATCAGGATGACCAGCAGGGCAGGAAGGATCGCTAGCAGGCGGGTCAGGAGCCTGCGAAGCACCGGATTGATCCGAAGCTGCAAGTAGCCTTCCATTACAATTTGGCCAGCCAGCGTCCCGGTCAGCGTAGAACTTTGACCGGCGGCAATCAGGGCAATGGCGAACAATGTCGGCGCGAAACGGTGACCCAGCAGTCTGCCAAGCAGCAGATAGGCGTCCCGGATCGAGGCGATGCTGGTTCTTCCCGTCTTGAAAAAAACGGTGGCGGCCAGCACTAGGATTGCGGCATTGACCAGGAATGCCAGGTTGAGGGCCAGACTGCTGTCCAGGAGGTTCATTCGAATCGCATGCTTGACCTGGCGATCGCCCGTTTGGATCTTGCGCGTTTGCACCAGTGCTGAATGGAGATACAGGTTATGGGGCATCACCGTGGCGCCAATGATCCCGATGGCCACATACAGGGCCCCGCTTCCCGGCAAGCTCGGCACAATCCCCCGGGCGACTTCCCCTAGGTTTGGCCGGGCGAGCAGGATTTCCACCAGGAAGGAAATACCCACGACGGCGATCAGCCCCAGGATGAATGCTTCCATTTTGCGCATGCCTAGGCGCTGAAGGAACAGCAAAAGAAAGGTATCCAATATAGTAAGGGTCACGCCATAAACCAAGGGCAGGCCCGTCAGCAGCTGAATGCCGATGGCCATGCCAAGCACTTCGGCGAGATCGCAAGCGGCAATGGCTATTTCCGCCAGGCCATACAGAATATAATTGATTCGCCTGGGATAAGCTTCCCGGTTGGCCTGGGCAAGGTCCCGGCCCCGTACAATGCCCAATTTGGCGGAAAAATACTGCAGCACCAGTGCCATCCCATTGCTCATCAGCAGCACCCAGATAAGCGCATACCCATACCGGCTACCTCCCGCCAGATCCGTAGCCCAGTTGCCGGGATCCATATACCCGACGCTGACCAGGTAAGCCGGTCCGGAAAACATGAAAAGCTGCCTCCACCAAGACCTTCGAGGGCCAGTATCGATGGAGCCATGCACTTCACTCAAAGAAACTTCCCTGCGGAATTCAAGTTTCATCTCGCACAAAAATATTTTTGGCCACCCGCTCGCTCAAGGTTACCGGTGGATGATTGCGGATTTTTATTTCCAAGGAATGGTCAAAAGCGAATCGCTTGCGAACCTCGAGACGGGTACCCATGCGTATTTCTTTATCCTGAAGCAATTCCAACATTCCTGCTGTCTGATCCGAAATTCCGGTTACCTCAGCGGACAGATGCAAGGGGAGGTCGGCAAGGCATACTTGCCGCTTCAGGCTAAAGCGCCCATTGCTGTCCGGGATAGGGTCCCCATGCGGATCGGTTTGCGGATATTCGAGAAAAGAATCCAATCGATCGACCAGCTTCCTGCTGCTCACGTGCTCCAGCTCCTCGGCCACTTCATGCACCTCGTCCCATCCGAAAGAAAGCTTTTCAACAAGGAAATATTCCCAAAGCCGGTGCTTGCGGATGATCTGAACAGCCACTTTTTTTCCATCCGTGTTCAGGCGGAATCCCCGATAGCGCTCGTAGAGGATCAGTTTCTGATCCTTAAGCTTCTTCAGCATATCGGTAACCGACGCTGCGGTGGTATGTAGGGACTCCGCCAAACCGGTAGTCGTAACCGTCCCATGCAGTCCCTGCAGATGGAAGATGGCTTTCAGGTAGTTTTCCTGGCTCGTCGAATATTTCAATTAGCCTAAATTTAGTTTTAGACAAATCTAAAAATTATTTCTTAAAACTTAAAATTTCTTTAACCTGACATTTAGCGCCGAATGGCTATTTTTAGCCCGGGGTAGCTCCTGGCTCTGCTATGAAAAAGTATTTATTGTCGCTGATATTCCCGGCCTTGCTGGTTTCCTGCAAGGCAAAAAAGGTTTCCCTTAGCGGGGGGGAGCCGGTGGACCTTCAGGAATTTGTGGATTTTTTCACCCCGGTCAAACTGCCTTATCAGCTAAATAACGATTCACTTCAGCAAAAGGACCCGGATTCACTGGCTATCGACTATTCTGTATTCGGGCAATTCGTCCAGGACTCCGTTTTAAGCAAGCATTTTGCAAAGAATGTTCATCCCCACCTATATGCTTTAGGCAAGGCGGTTACACCCAAGGCAGAGACGTATTTATTCCTCAAGGCAGTCACATCGGGCAGGAAAATCATTTATGTGCTCTGTTTCGGCAAATCCGGAAAGTTTTTGGCCGCAAAGCCGCTGTTGGTTGCTGACAGCCGCATCGCTGCCCGGGATGTCGCCACCATGGATGCTAAATACACTATTACTTTGCGCAGGCAGCACAAAGATTCCGATGGGCAGATCAAATTCAGGCAGTATACTTATGCATTTGACGGCTCGGGCGCCTTCCCCCTCATTCTGACCGAATCCAACGAAAGCGCCCAGGAAGGGCAGCCGATTATCAACCCCATCGACACCTTGCCCCATCACCGCAAATTCAGCGGAGATTATCTGCAGGATCCCCGCAATTTTGTATCGGTTCGAGATGGCAGAGAGCCTTCGCGCATGATTTTTTTTGTGCATTTTGAAAAGGACAAAGGAACCTGCAAGGGCGAGCTCAAGGGGACCGCGCGGTTCACCGGATCCAATTCGGCGCAGTTCCGATCAATGAATGATCCCTGCACAATGGAATTTTCTTTTCATTCCGATGCCGTTTCGATCCGAGAGATAGACGGATGCGGTAGCCACAGGGACATCAAATGCTTTTTTGAAGGAACTTATCTCCGGAAAAAGGAATTGCACGCAGGGCATTCCAGAAAAAAGGATAACCCACAATAAATATGCTCCTCGCTTTTTTGTTCTCTTTGAAGCGTTCCAAACAATTCCGATTGATTTTATCCGTTAATTTGCTTACTTCTTACAAATTGCCACATGTTTTCAACCGGCCAAGAAACCCCCGAGTATGGATTTTAAGAACTATGCGGTCCCGTATAGTGTAGATGAACGTTATTCCAAGCGGGTAGCCTATTTTTCAATGGAATTTGCCGTACATCAACCGCTCAAAATTTATAGCGGCGGTTTGGGTTTTTTGGCCGGATCCCATTTGAGGAGCGCTTACGAGCTTCGTCAAAACATGATTAATATTGGCATCCTCTGGAAATACGGATACTACGACCAGGCCCGCAATCAAGACCAGACGCTGCAGGTTGCCTGGATGGAAAAACAATACAACTTTTTGGAAGATACCGGCATCAGCTTTCAGGTGATCATCCACGAACACCCCGTTTGGGTAAAAGTCTGGTACCTGGATCCGGAATTATTTAAGTCTGCCCCGCTTTTCCTATTGAGCACCGACCTGCCCGAGAACGACTACGTTTCCCAGACCATCACCCATCGCTTGTACGACGCCAACATGGCAACCAAGCTCGCTCAATTCATACTGCTTGGGGTGGGAGGCGCCCAGCTGGTGGATGAACTGGGTTTCAAACCCGACCTATATCACTTGAACGAGGCGCATGGGATCAGCGCCAGCTTCTATTTGTATAAGAAATTTAACCAAAACCTGGAAGAGGTCCGCAAAAGACTCGTATTTACCACGCACACACCGGAGGAGGCCGGCAATGAAAAACATGACATTTATCTCTGCCACAAAATGAGCTATTTCTGCGGGCTTTCGGTGGAAGAGACGCGCGCGCTCACGGGGATCCAGGACGACGCGTTTAACCATTCCCTGGTCGCTTTGCGCTTTTCTCATTTGGCCAATGCAGTCTCTCAATTGCATGGCCAGGTTTCCCGTGCGATTTGGAGTAAATACGCCGGAGTCTGTCCTATCCTGGCGATCACCAATGCCCAAAACTGGAGGTACTGGTCTGACAAGGAACTCTATCGGAAAATGGAGGAAGGAGACGATTATTGGTGGGACGACCGGAAAAGATACATGAAAAAAAGGGCCTTTGAATTGGTCGCCGACCAGACCGGCAAGGTCTTCGATCCCCAGGTGTTCACGATCGTATGGGCCCGGCGTTTTGCCGGGTATAAGCGGTCTGAACTGTTGCTGCGGAATATCGATCGATTTAATGCATTGACTTCAAGTAAACGATACCCCGTCCAGATAATCTGGGCGGGAAAGCCTTACCCCATGGACTATCCGGCCATCAATGAGTTCAACCACCTGGTTTATCTGAGTAAAAGCTACCGGAACATTGCAGTACTGACAGGCTATGAACTTACGCTGAGCAAACGGTTAAAACAGGCCGCCGACTGCTGGCTGAACAACCCACGGGTTCCGAGGGAAGCCTCAGGCACCAGTGGTATGACGGCCGCTATGAACGGGGCCGTGAATTTTTCCACAGACGATGGCTGGATACCGGAATTTATCCAGCATGGCAATAACGGGTTCGTTGTTCCCAAAGCGGACTATGCGCACATGACGGTTGAGGACCAAGACAATTATGATTTTCAGAAAATTTATGAGATTCTGGAAAAGGAAATTCTTCCCCTTTATTACGATAACCACGATACCTGGCGCCAGATCGCCAAAAATGGAATGCGTGACGTCCGGTACCAGTTCGACGCCGGCCGCATGGCCCACGAATACTACGATTTGCTTTACAAATGATCCGGGTGGCGCCGGTTTCTTTTTGGGCCCACCCCCAGGGCCCCGGGGCCGGATGACACTTGTGTAATTTCCCGGGATCCGGCATCTCTCCTTCAAAAAGCATGAAAAAATACCTGATTATGCCGCTAGTGTTGGCCGTCTGCTGCATTGCCAGCGCCGGCCCCAGGGAAAAAGGCCATATGGTATCAGCCGAATTAAAATCTGTGCTGGTCTACCGCAACAGCGCCGAACTGCTTCATAGCGTGAAAGCCGATGTAACCCCGGGAAGCAGCGAATTGATCATCGAGGGCCTCAGTCCATCCCTGGATGAGCACAGTTTGCGGGTCAGTTGCAATCAATCCGTCAACATACTAGGCGTCCGATTCTTCAATGATCCGATCAAACCGGAATCTCATTCCAGCCAGTGGTCGCGCTGGCAGGATTCAATAATCCGGCTGGGGCAGGATTCGGACAAGATGGAGATTCAGCTGAGGACCGACCGAGACTTGCTGGCCTTACTGCAGGCCAACCGGGAAATCCGGGGAATTCAGACAGGACTCAGCGTGACGGAGCTGGCAAAAATGATGACCTACTACCGGGAAAAGAGCATTGAACTGCAAAACGAAATAGCCAGCGCGGAAAGCAAGAAAAACCTGGACGGGGAAATATCAGAAAAATTGCGGCGGGAACAGCGCGACGATGACCTTCGAAATACCCGGACTACCGGGCGGGTAATCCTGCAGTTGCAAAGTGAAAAGGAAGTCGAAACCGAATTCAGCATTTCTTACCTGACGGCTTCGGCCCATTGGGACCCCGGATACGAATTGCAGTTGGACCAAATGAGCGATTCGCTCAGACTGCTCTACCGGGCGGTGTTGGTTCAACAATGTGGCATGGACTGGAAATCCGTCCAGCTTAGCCTGTCCACCGGGATTCCGGATCAGGAGGGCAATGCGCCCGAATTGACGACCTGGATCCTGGGTCTTGCCGAACCGCTAGGTCTGATGAGGAGGGCAGTTACCGGATCAGCTTCTGGGGTGGCGCTGAACGACGTTGTGGTAAGGGGGTATGGCAGCGAGAAATTGAAGGAAGTCCAAAAACCGATTCCAGAGGATAAGGAAAACCAAGCCATCATTTTGCTTAATGGACGCAGGATCAGCCAGGAAGAATTTAATCATTTGGACCCGTCGAAGATCCGGCGCATTACGAACTTGTCCGGACCCGATGCGGAGGCGTTATATGGCAGCCGGGGCGCGAATGGAGCCGTCATCATCACTGCGGAGGACGCCCTGGGAGATCATGTGTCCGTGAATGACCAGGCGGTGAATATGACCTATAGCATCGATCTGCCCTATGACGTGCCCGGCAATGGGAAACCGCTGCAGGTGGACCTTACAGATTACCGGATCCCTGCTACTTATTCTTATTATTCCGCTCCAAAAGCTGATGAAAATGCGTATTTGCTGGCTGCCGTGCCCAATTGGGACAAGCTGGGCCTCCTGGCAGGGGAAGCGGTCATTCGATTGGAGGGTAGTTATGCCGGAAAGACCTGGATCGATCCCCACCTCGTCGGCGATACGCTGCATTTAACCCTGTCCCGTGACAAGCGGGTCGTAGTAAAAAGGGTAAAGCTCGGCGATTTTAGCAGCACGAGCTTTCTCGGAGCAACCCGCAAGCTCCAGCTTTCTTATGCAATTTCCGTTAGAAACGGGCGGAAAGATACCGTGAAGATCGCTTTGAAAGACCAATACCCAATCAGTTCGAATAAGGAAGTGGAGACGGAATTGATCGAATCCGACGGCGCCACGGTAAATGCGGAGACCGGCCTGCTGACCTGGAATCTCCGGCTCAAGCCCGGAGAAATAAAAACCTTGCGGATCAGCTACTCCGTCAAATACCCAAAAGACCAATTGCTTTCGGGCTGGTAGACCCTTAGCTCACCGCAATGGCCTGGCCGCTACTTGACAATGTCGATCAGCTCCACATCGAAGATCAGGGTAGAGCCGGGCGGTATCTGGCCGGCTTGCTGGTCTCCATATCCGAGTTCAGCTGGAATAAATAGCCGCCATTTGCTGCCAACGGCCATTAGCTGGAGCGCCTCGGTCCATCCTGGGATCACTCCTTTTACATTGAACTCGATCGACTGCCCTCGTTGGATGGAACTATCAAAAATGGTTCCATCCAGCAGGGTTCCCTGGTAATGACATCTTACTTTGTCCGAAGGCAGGGGTTTAGGGCCGGTCCCTTCCTTGAGCACCAGGTATTCTAATCCGCTAGGCAGGCTCACGACTCCCGTTTTGCTTTTGTTTTCGGCAAGAAAGGATTCTCCGGCCTTGCGGTTAGCTGACGATTTCATTTCCTTGACTTTTTGTACGTATCCCATAATGACGGTATTGCATTGTTGTTCATTCAGCACCGGCTTTCCCGTTTTCATCACATCGTTAATCGCACGGGTAACTATCGACGTGTTGACGGATTCAATTCCCTGCTGCTTGTAAAAGTTGGCAATGCTGAATCCCAGCGCATAACTCAAGGAATCCACGCTGCTGACCAACGATGGCGCAGCAGGTCGCACCGCAGCTGGCTTTTTGGTCGACTGACCCGCGAGAAAAAATCCCAATAGCAGCAAAATAAAAACAAGAACCATTCTCATGTCACGCGATTTACCATCGTCAAAAATAGGACATTCGACCCAAAGGAACAGAGTTCTGGTGCGGTAAAAAGGGAAGGGAAATGTTGCCTTTGCGCCCTGAGACCTAAAATTCTTATTTTGCGGGCCGCAAAGCCTGCAGGTGCAAAACAAACCGGGCATTCAACTAAAGAATGGCTAAATGGATAGTTACAGCAAGCAAATAGAAGTTCGCTGGGCGGACCTGGATCCCAATTACCATCTCCGGCATTCTGTTTATTATGATTACGGAGCGTACTGCCGAATTTGCTTCCTGGAAGAAAACGGCCTTTCCAATGCCAAAATGCAACAATTGCAATTCGGGCCCATATTATTTCGCGAGGAGGCGGTGTTTCGCCGGGAGATTCGATTGGGTGACCGGCTTCGGATCGATTTGCAGGTGTTGAAATCGCGGAGGGATTATTCCCGCTGGAGCATCCAACACCAGCTGTTTAAAAATGAAGAGGTGTTGGCTGCCGTATTGACTGTTGATGGTGCGTGGATCGATACCAACATTAGGAAATTGGCTACACCGCCGGAAGAAGTAGCTGCCGTTTTTGAGCTGATGCCCAAAGCGGAATCCTTTTCTTGGCATGCGGGCTGAGCTTCGAATCCCGGCTCGCCGCAGGCATTTCCTGTAAGTTTGACATACCGTTCACGGGAACACGGCGAATCAACCGGCAAAGGCCTGAAAGGATGAGCATTGCCCGGTTCAGTCAATTCCACCCGCAGCCGATATATTGGATACCCGGCAAAATATCCCATTCGTCCCGTCGTTATGCTCTCGACTCCATAACTCCACCAGTTCATTCGAAGT